>Ga0116164_10001099_pt1 | contig 20953 bp, 20 predicted proteins | sample AD_UKC109_MetaG_FD_89888 | JGI IMG/M metagenome (GOLD analysis project Ga0116164, IMG submission 89888) | Active sludge microbial communities of municipal wastewater-treating anaerobic digesters from Hong Kong - AD_UKC109_MetaG | ecosystem: Engineered > Bioreactor > Anaerobic > Digestate... | reverse complement strand
CCACACCTGCTCCTGCAGCTGCGGATAGCCTACGGCGTCCTCTCCGGCGATAAAGCGAAGCTGGTCCAGCTTCCGGCCGCTGGGAAGGGCGTTTGATTCATAGTCCACAACGGGCGCGTTTCCGCGCCGCCAAACGGTGGCGTCGGCAAACCAGACCTTTTCGATCACGAGATCGACGGTCACCACGTTTTCCCATTCCGTTGGCACCATCGACACGGTGAAGCTGAGGCCGGGCGGCGCATCGCTGACGGGCAGGCGGTCCGTTTGCTTGAGCAGCACAAAGTCCTTGGGACCGTAGCTTGTCAGCGTGATCTGCACCGATACGACATGCTTTGTGCCGATATTGTTGAGCACAAAGGTGCACTGCGGATTGTGATCGCCGGGCAGCGTATACTTCCACAGTTCCACGGGACATGTCAGATCAATTTTCACGCCCATTCCTCCCGGTTGGTCTTATGGCAGGGTTTGTCCGTATGCGGTTTGCAGCGGATTTTAATTCATTCACCCTCTATTTTACACCAGCGGGGCCGATCTGTATAGTGCCATATGCGTCCGCCCCGCTTTTATGATATACTTTGAAGCTGAAAGCCTTTCCGATAAGGGGACACCGTTCATGATTTTGATTTCCGTGGAGAATATACAAAAGAGCTTCGGCATCGATCAGGTGCTGCGCGACGTGACGTTTTCCGTACAAAAGGGCGAAAAGATGGGGCTTGTCGGCGCCAACGGCAGCGGCAAGACCACGCTGATGCGCATCCTCACGGGCGAGCAGGCGGCCGATGGCGGCGCCGTGCATATGAACAGGGGGCTGAAGCTCGGCTATTTGGCGCAGATCGGCGATATCGCGCCCGAGGACACGGTATGGCAGGCGATGCTGCGCGTGTTCGAACGGGTGATCGCGCTGGAGAAGCGCATGCGGGACATGGAAGCGAAGATGGCCGAAAACCGCGACGAGCAGACCGCGCTGCGCCTGTCGGACGAATACTGCCGGATGACCGAGGAATTTGGCAAGCTGGAGGGCTACGCCTACGAGGGCGAGATCACCGGCAAGCTGTGCGGGCTTGGCATCGGCAGGGAGATGTTTGAACGCAGGGTAAAAACCCTGTCGGGCGGGGAGCGCACGCGGCTTTCGCTGGCCAAGCTCCTTTTGCAAAAGCCGGACGTGCTGCTGATGGACGAGCCCACCAATCATCTGGATCTCGCGGCCATCGAATGGCTGCAGAACTATCTGACCGATTACAAGGGTACGCTGCTGCTCATCAGCCACGACCGCTATTTCCTCGATCACGTATGCGATTCGATGGGCGAGATGCTGGGCGGCCGCGTGATCAAGTTCACGGGCAACTACACCGAATACATGCGCAAGCGCACCGCGGATTTCGAAGCGCGGATCAAGGCGTATCAATTGCAGCAAAAGGAGATCGAGCGCGAGAAGGCGATTATCGAGCGCTACCGCAGCTTTAACAGGGAGAAATCCATCCGCGCCGCCGAATCCCGGCAGAAGCGGCTGGACAGGATCGAGCGGCTGGAACGCCCGCAGGAGGAAAAGCAGGTGCGCTTTACCTTCGACGCGCGCCGCCGCATGGGCGAGGACGCGCTGGAGGTGAAGAGCCTTTACAAGAAGTTTGGCGGGCGGACGGTTTTCAAGAACGTCAGCTTCAAGCTGCGGGCAGGTGACCGCATCGCATTGATCGGCCCCAATGGCGTGGGGAAAACGACGCTTTTCAAAATCCTGAACCGCAGGGAAGCGCCCGACGGCGGCACAGTGCGCTTCGGCGTGAACGTGGATATCGGGTATTACGACCAGCATCAGCAGGATTTGAACCTGAACCACTCGGTGCTCGACGAGGTGTGGAACGCGTTTCCGTCGATGGAGCAGAGCCGTATCCGCTCCGCGCTGGGCCAGTTTCTCTTTACGGGGGACGACGTGTTTTCAAAGATCGCGTCGCTCTCGGGCGGGGAACGCGGCCGCGTGGCGCTGACCAAGCTGATGCTCCGCAAGGACAACTTTCTGCTGCTGGACAAGCCGACCAACCATCTGGATATGGATAGCTGCGAGGTGCTGGAGGACGCGCTGGAGGAGTTTCCGGGCGTGATCTTCGCCATCAGCCACGACCGCTATTTCGTCAACCGCTTTGCCGACCGCGTGATGGTGATGGCGGAGGACGGCGTAACGGAATACATTGGGAATTTCGACGACTATCTGGAGAAGCGCGACCGGCCCATGCCGCCGGAATATACGGACGACGGGCCGACCCGGACCGCCGTCAGCAAGGACCGCAAAAAAGAGCGCCGGCAAAGCGCGCATCTGCGGGAGCTGAAGGCCGCCGTGGCCGAGGCCGAGGACGCGATCCTGCAAAACGAGCAGCGGCTGGCGGAGCTGGAACAGCGAATGGCCGATCCGGCCGTCTGCCGGGATCAGGAGAAGCTGCTGGAGCTGTCGCTGGATTATCAGAAAACGCAGGAGAAACAACCCGCGCTGTACGCTGCGCTGGAAGAGGCGGAGGATACGTATCAAAAAGCGGAGACGGACAATTAATCCGCCTCCGTTTTTTACGCTTCCGCTTGTTTAGAGATTCAGGCTTTCGTAGAATTGAACGGCGCCTGCCATATCTTCCGCGTCGGGCTTGCCTTTGTGTACGCCGCCGATCAGCCGCAGCGGGCCGAAGGTATCCCATCCGGTGCACCAGTAGGTTCCGAGGCTTTCAAAACCTTGCTTTTGCAGATCGTCCGCGAAGCGCTCGCCGTATTTTTCGCCCAGGGTATCGCCGCAGGTATAGATCACGAAGGCCTTGCGGCCCTTTCCGTCCGCGGAAGCAAGCGCCTTGCGTACCGTGCGGTGCAGCCTGCCCGCGTATACGCCGGAGGCGAAGCCGATCACATCGAACATATCAGGCGAAAAATCATTCTCGCCCGCGTGGATCAGCGTAACGTCCGGGTGCGCGTTCACGATCGCGTCCAGCAGCTTTTTGGTGTTTCCGTGGTGGGGCGACCGGTATACAATCGCTGTCCTTGACATCGTAACAACTCCTTCGTTCATTCAATACCGATGCCGACGTTCGTGCTATGCATGCCGTTTCCCTGCCCGGTTTATGCGATTCTAATCCTTCTCACGCGCTTTTCATCCGGCGGTTATGCGAGCAGGGACGGAATTTCGTCAGGGCTCACCAACGGCCGAACCTTTTGGATGCAGGCCATGCCTTCCTCCGTCGCGGCCAGTACGCCGCCCTGCAAAAGGAAAGCCGTATATCCCCGTTCCACGGCGCCGAAATAGGTCGCATCCACGCAGAATTCGGCGGCGTTGCCGCAGAGGAGCACCCAATCGACGGACTGTTCTTTCAGAATTTCATCCAGCTTTGTTTGCCAGAAGCTGTTGTTGAACATCTTTTCGATGCGGATGTCCGTCGGCTCGGTTTGGAGCTCGCGGACATTGTCGAAGCTTTGGTCGTTGCCGTCCGACAAATCCCGGACGACGATCACCGGGCACCGATGCCGCCGGAACTGCGCCGCAGCCGCGTTGATCGCGGCCATGGTCTGCTGGTACTGTGCATCCGTGTGCCTTTCCCCGAGAAATGCCTCCTGTACGTCGATGATCAGGATCGCTTTCATATTGCAGGTCACTCCTTTATAATTACAGGATAAAGAGGAACGTCCGTAGCACTTCGGCGAAATCCTCCGTTTCGAAGGCTACGGTTTTGGCGTCTTTACGGGAAACGCCCGGATAGTATGCCGCCCTGGCGGCGGGGAGATGCTCCTTGAAACAGACCTCGATCTGGAAATACGGAGGCAGGGGATAGATGCAATCGGGCTTGGGCAGCCGCAGCGCTTTTTCCACGGTGTCTCTGATCTGCTTCACGGCCGCACCCGGCTGCAGGGTGATCGCGCCGCTGCCGCGCCCCTCGTTGGTCGCGACCGTCAGCATTCCGGAATTTGCCTGCCGCGCCGCTTCGCACAGCCCCTTGTCACCGGACAGGAAAAACACGGGCACGCCGATCGCCGCCGCGGCCATCGCGTTGATATCGAACTCGGCCAGCAGTTTGCCGTTACAGGTGATGGTGAACACCTTCAGGCTCATAGTGTGCGACAGGGGATTGAAATCCGTTCCCGCCGCGGCGTGGTAGCCCGTGAAAAGCACGCCGTCGAAGCTCCGGTCCAGCCCCGCGACCATCATCTCGGGCGTATCGTCCCAGCCGCGAAACAGCCGGGCCTGCTCGGGGAGCATGGAGGGGATGATGTTGCGCGCGCTGTCGTGCGCGTCCTTCACGAGGATTTCCGTCGCCCCGGCTGCCAGCGCGCCCTCGCACGCGGCGGCAACCTCGCGGGACATCTGCTCGCGAAAATACGCATATTGCGGATGGTCCGCCGTCGTCTCGTTCCAATTGATAATTCCCGCCGTGCCTTCCATATCGGCGGACAGAAAAATTTTCATGGATACGCCCCCTTTGCGACGAGGATTCGCTGCGGAGTGCGGATTTCCCTTTTGCACCGCCGGATAACATGAAGACATTGTAAACCGTTTTTGAACTTACCGGCGACAACCGACTGTGGCGAAAAGCAAAGCGACAGCAAGATATAGCGGAATTTTGAGAAACATGCTATACTATTTACAACTAATTTGCGTGGAAGTGTTGCAAACATATTACGTATTTGTTATATTTGTACCGGAGAAAGGAGCGCCGTCTGAACGGCAGCAGAAAGATGACGGATATAGCGATATTGGGCAAAGGACCCGCGGGCTACAGCTGCGCGATCACGGCGCGTATGCGCGGTTTGAAGGCTGTGGTGATCGGGCCGAAGCATAACTTAAGCTGGCTGATGCGCGCCGAGCGCGTGGATAATTATCCGGGTCTCCCGCAGGCGGCGGGAGCGGACCTGATCAAGGCCTTCGGGGACCATGCGGCGTCCATGGGCGTGGACATGCTGGACGGCATGGTACGCCAGATTTTACCGACGGACGGCGGCTTTATGCTGCTGGTGGAAAACGAAGTGGTGGAGGCGAAGACCCTCGTGATCGCCACAGGCGCCACCAAGCCCAAGCTCTTGCCTGGGGAGGAAGCGCTGATCGGCGCGGGCGTAAGCTACTGCGCGACCTGCGACGGCAATTTCTACCGCGGAAAATCCATCGCCGTGTTTTCCGAAAGCGAGCAGGGCGCGGAGGAAGCGGAATTCCTGCACGGCATCGTCGGCGCGATGGATTACTACCCGATGAAAAAGCACGAGGCGCCTGAGGCGTTTCATACCATCGGCGAGCGTCCGGCCGCGCTTTCGCGCACGGACGGCGGGCAGATCGAAGTGGATACCGGCAAAGCCAAACGAACCTATAACGGCGTGTTCATCTTCCGCACGGGCATGCCCCTGAACATGCTTTTGGACGGACTTCAAATGGAGGACGGCGTCATCGCCGTGGACCGCAGCATGCGCACAAACATTCCGGGGGCATTCGCCGCCGGGGATTGCACGGGCAAGCCGCTTCAGGTGGCAAAGGCCGTAGGCGAGGGCAATATCGCCGCAATCTCCGCCGCGGAGTATATCCAAAAGGGATGAAACCGATAAACAAAACCGTTTCTATAGACATCAGCGGTTGGAAGCCGCTGAGAAATTGGGAGGAATACTCATGATGAAACGCTCAATGCAACGGATTCTTGCTTTCGTATTTACCATCTGCCTGTTGGTGGGCATGGCGGCCGTCGGTTCCGCGGAAGAGATTAACCTTGCCGATTATCAGGCGGCGGTCCCCGTATTGGATCTGGTTGCCAGCGCGGCGATCTGCTCCAGCGATTTCCCCACCGTGATCAGCGACGGGGAAAGCACGCTCGATTCCAACTTCATCACGTTCTTCTTCACCAACGGGCTGCAGGTCGGCTCCACGGCTTGCGTAACGGAGGATATGCTGACCAACGTGACGCTGCAGGAGCAATTCCTCAAGAGCATTTTCTCCGCGCAGCTGCCCGCGCTGGATGCGATCACTCCGCCCGAGACGACGGATGATTACATCGGCTTCCTGCCCGTCTACGCGAAAGCGGCCGAGGGCGGCGACGTGTATCTGATCGGCGAGCTGTACCGCGGCACCAGGCCCATCGGGCAGATGACCGCCGATGATTATAAAACCCTGAGCTGGGAGGACCGCGCGATCTACACCCTCAAACAGGATGATACCGCGCTGAACGGCTACCGCGTGGACGGGTTCTCCGTCGGCTCGGAGCTGCTGATGGAGATGCAGCTGCAGGATTATACCAATCAGATTCTGGTGGAGTACATCAACTCCAAGCTCGGCTTCTCGCTGCTGTACCCCAGCCTCTTCCAGGAAGCGAGCTTCACAGAGGACGCGACCGGCGCCAGCGCGACGCTTGACGACGGCAGCGCGAGCTTCTCGGTCAAGCGCGTGGATAACACCGGCAGCATGAGCCTGAGCGATTATGCGACGCTGATGGCGGCATCGGAAACCGATGCGAGGCTGGCCGTGAACGACGTTTTCCAATACGCCACGGTTGCCTACGAAACGGCGGACGGCAACTCGGTATTCTCCATTTATATTGTGACCGACCAGTATGTGTATATGGCGCAGCTAACATACCCGACCTCCCAGTCGATCATCTACAGCATGTACACCATGTATCTGGAGAACTCCTTCGTGGTGGACGAGGTCAGCGTAGGGTAAGGAAAGGTGCGGCGGATGAAGCGGCTGCTTTGTATAACGGGTGTATTGCTGCTGCTGTTCAACAGCGCATCGGCGCAGGCCGTGCTTGTGGAGGCGTCCCTGCGGGGTGAAGTGTTTTACCCGCAGGGGAGCACTGCCGATACGGCTTCCTTTGCATACAGCTACCGGCTTCCGCAGTTTACTGGGGAGCAGCTGCAATCCGAAGCGATCAACGCGTACTTTGCCGCCTATGCGGCGCAGCTTGTCGGCACCGTGATTCCGCAAAAGGCTGCGGAGCTTGATTCCCTGCCCGCGGCGGGCGAACCGGCCTATTCCGTGGGATTGGATTATTCCGTTACCGAAAGTACGGCGGATTACCTGAGCGTGCTTTTAATCAGCCAGGAGTTTTTGGGCAATACGTTGATGGAAAGCTGGTCGTCCGTCGTATTTGCGTTAAACGGCATCTACGCGGGACAGCCGATCACCCTGTCCCAGGCGATGGGGCTGGAACAGGCGGCGGACGAGTCGGCGCAGGATACGGCGTCCGAGCTTGTGTACGGGCTGGTATGGCAAATTGTGCTCTATGAAATCGGCGCGATGCAAAAGGCGTATTTCCCGGATGTGACCGAGGCGGACTTCCGCCGCGCGTTTACGCCGGAAAGCGATTTCTATTTTGACGAGAACGGGAATTTTGTTTTCTTCATTCAGGCGGGAACGATTGCCGGCGAGGTGGAGGGCGTGCTGACGTTCCCGTTTTCCCTGGCCGAGCTCCTCAGCGCCATCGGAAAAGGCTGACGGAAAGAAATTGGCGTCAACCCCTTGCCAAATGAATGAAACGATGATAAACTGGTCAGGCTGTAATGATTGATTTCTCCCGTTAGGAGGTGTAGCAAATGGGTAAGTTCTGTGAAATTTGCGAGAAGGGTACGCTGAACGGAAATCTGGTCAGCCACTCCAATCGTAAAACCCATCGTTTATGGGCTCCGAACGTGCAGCGCGTCCGCGTGGAGATCAACGGTCAGGTAAAGCGCATGAACGTATGCACCCGTTGCCTGCGCAGCGGCAAGGTGCAGCGCGCACTGCCGACCAAGTCGTCGGACGTGCAGGAAGCGTAATTTCGGCTGAAACGTGATGAACCGCTTGATGTCTTTGATATCAGGCGGTTTTTGCTAATCTGTGTTGTCCTGGAGAAAGGGTAGGGAGGCTGTGAAATGAAGGAAAGTATTTGTACGATGGCGCTGTCGATGGGCGCGGACATATGCGGCTTTGCGGATATCGGCAGATTTACGGACGCGCCGGAAGGGTTTTCACCCGCGGATCTGTTCCCGGCTTGCCAATCGGTGATCGTGATCGGCCTCGCGCTGCCCATAGGGCTGATGAAGGTCAGTCCGCGGCTGGTCTATCATTATTTCAACGAGACGGTAACAAACGGTACGATCGACGGCATGCTGCTGCGGCTGGCCAGGGAGATGGAGCGCCGCTTCGGCTGCGAGGCCGTGCCCGTGCCCTGCGACAGCCCTTACGAATATTGGGACGCTGAAAATATGGAGGGTCGGGGGCTGATCTCCATGAAGCATGCGGCGGTACGCGCGGGCCTGGGGACGCTGGGCAAGAACACGCTGCTGCTCAACCGGGAGTTCGGCAATCGGATGAACCTGGGCGTCCTGCTGACGGACTTGGTTCTGCCGCCCGATCCGCTGGCGGAAAGCGTATGCATCCGGGGATGCACCAAATGCGTGGACAGCTGCCCGTCCGGCGCGATCCAGAACGGCGGTGTGGTGCAGAAGCTGTGCCGGCAGTATGCCTATACGCAAAAAACGGCAAGGGGATACACAACGACGGAATGCAATGTCTGCCGCAGCGTATGTCCCGTTGCCTTCGGGTTGAAAAAATAGAATCAGAGGCCGAAAAGCCGCTCGGCGTTCCGGTCGGTCTGCGCGGTGAGCGCGTCCATCGGCACGCCTCTGAGCTCCGCCACCTTTTCCGCCACGTAACGCACATAGGCGGGTTCGTTGCGCTTGCCCCGCATGGGGACGGGCGCGAGATAGGGGCTGTCGGTCTCAACCAGCAGGCGGTCCGCCGGCACGAAGCGCGCGACCTCCTGCAGGTTATGCGCGTTTTTAAAGGTGACGGAGCCTGAGAAGGAAATATAGAATCCAAAATCCAGGTATGCTTTCGCACTTTCCAGACTGCCTGTGTAGCAGTGCATTACGCCCTGCGGCAGGCTGTTTTTGTGCGTGCGCGGAGCTCGGTGAAATCGCCGTGCGCATCCCGCACATGGAATACGGCGGGTACGGACTTGCGGTACGCATAATCAAGCTGCTCCGCAAAAGCCTCGCGCTGCACATCGCGCGGGGAATGGTCGTAATAATAATCCAGCCCGATTTCGCCAACGCCCTTAATACGCGGCTGTAACAGCCACGCGTCCATAAGGGTCAGCGTTTCTTCCGTATAGGTTTTTGCCTCGTGCGGATGCACACCGACCACGCCGTAGACGTTCTCATATTGCTGCGTCAGCCGGACGATCCGTTCGCTGGTTTCCCGGTCGCTGCCCGCCAGCACGCAACGGTCCACGCCCGCTTCCCGCATGCGGGAAAGCACCTGCTCCACCTCGCCTGAGAAGCGGTCGTCCTCCAGATGGCAATGGGAATCGATCATCGGACGATATCTCCGTCCGCCGCGCCGGGCTCCGGCGATACGATTTTAAGCATGGTGTCGTCCTTGTCCGAGGAGCACAGGATCATGCCCTCGCTGAGGATGCCGCGAAGCTTGACGGGCTTGAGGTTCTTCACCAGCACGACCTGCTTGCCGACCATGTCTTCGGGGGTATAGAACTTCGCGATGCCGCTGCATACGGTGCGGCTTGGCTCGGCTTCGCCAAGCGACAGGGTGAGCTTGAGCAGCTTGTCGCTTTTCTCCACCTTTTCCGCCGCGGTGACGCGCGCCACGCAGAGCTGGATTTTCGAGAAATCGTCGATGGTGATTTCAGGAATCTCCTCCTTGGGTTCTTCCGCCTTCGCGGGCTTCGGCTCTGGCACGATATCCCTGAGCTCCTTCTCCACGTCGATGCGGGGGAACAGCGCCTCGCCTTTTTCCACCTTGGTTCCGGCTGCGATTTTGCCGAAGCCTCCGAGTGAATCGAGCGTTTTGAGGGTCTCATCTTCAATCCCGATCTGTGCAAACATTTTCGCGGGGGTTTTGGGCATCGTGGGCGCGATCAGCACGGCGATGAAGCGCAGGCACTCGCACAGCACGTACAGCACGGTCTTGAGCCGTTCCTTGCCTTCGTCGGTCTTAAAGAGTGTCCACGGTGCGGTCAGGTCGATATAGCGGTTGGCCTCACCGATCAGCGCCCAGATGTCCACCAGCGCGGCGGAAAACTGCATCGCGTCCATTTGCACTCTGACCTTTTTGGGCGTTTCTTCCGCCAGCGAGATCAGGCGGGTATCGACATCCGTATAGGCGCCCGGCGCGGGTACGATGCCGCCGAAGTATTTCTCCACCATGGCGACGGTGCGGCTCAGGAGGTTGCCCAGATCGTTGGCCAGATCGGCGTTGATGCGCTTCAGAAGTGCCTCATAGCTGAACTGCCCGTCGGCGCCAAAGGGCATCTCCCGCATGAGGAAATAGCGGATGGCGTCGCTCCCGTAGCGATGGGACAGCACCACGGGATCCACCACGTTGCCCAGGGATTTGGACATCTTCATACCGTCCAGCACCAGCCAGCCGTGGCCGAAAATCTGTTTGGGCTGCGGCAGGCCGAGCGCCTTGAGCATGATCGGCCAGATGATGGAGTGGAAGCGCACGATCTCCTTGCCGACCAGATGGATATCGGCGGGCCAGTAATGCCGGTACAGCTCGTCGTGATCCGTGCCGTATCCCAGCACGCTGATATAGTTGCTGAGCGCGTCCACCCATACGTACACGGTATGCGCGGGATCGAAATCCACGGGGATGCCCCATTTCACGGACGTGCGGCTGACGCACAGATCGTTGAGACCGGGCTTGAGGAAATTGTTCAGCATCTCGTTTTTGCGGGACGTGGGCTGGATAAAATCGGGATGGTCCTCGATGTGCTGAATCAACCAGTCCTGATATTTGCCGAGCTTGAGAAAATACGCCTCCTCGGTCGTCTTTTCCACGGGGCGGCCGCAGTCCGGGCATTTACCGTCCACGAGCTGCAGATCGGTGAAGAAAGTCTCGCAGGGGGTGCAGTACCAGCCCTCGTACTGGCCCTTGTAGATATCGCCCTGCTCGTAGAGCTGCTTAAACTCGCGCTGCACGCACTCCACGTGGCGCTGGTCGGTGGTGCGGATAAAGTCGTCGTATTCCACGTCCATCAGCGCCCACAGCTTTTTGATACCCGCGACGATCTCATCCACATAAGCCTGCGGGGTAACGCCTTTGTCCGCGGCCTTGCGTTCGATCTTCTGCCCGTGCTCGTCGGTACCGGTGACGAAATACACGTCGCGGCCTTCCTGCTTTTTGAAGCGCGCCATGGTATCGGCGGCCACGCTGCAATAGGCATGGCCGATGTGCAGATTATCGCTGGGGTAGTAGATCGGCGTGGTGATATAAAACGTCTCCTGTTTCGGCATCTGATTTCCTCCTCATCCTCTGTCCGCTATCGCTGTGTCCGGGAAATCGGCGTATAAAAAATCGCCGCCTTCCGGGTCGAAGGGGCGAGCTGAACCCGCGGTACCACCCTTGTTTTATCACTTGATTGAAGCGGTAACGGCGCCTGCCGTCCTGCCCTACGTATCGAACAGGAGCGCTCCCGGGCCATGTTCCCCGCGTTTCCCTGCGCCGCTTTTCACCAGCCGCGGCTCTCTTTCAGCAGAGTTGCGCCGGTACTCTCCCGATCCTTGCCCTTTCATTATAGCGGAATTCCAATGCTTGTCAATGCCGTACTTCACACTGTGAAATGCAGCCAAATTTTACCAATTATGCCAGATTATCCATCATCCGGATTTGAGTGAAGAAAGGCGATAAACGGTTGCAATCACTTGCGTTGTCATCCCTTTGCTGCGAAATAAATAATCGGGTTCCCATGAATTTCATTGACAGCACATGAACAATTTGGTAAAATATCCAGAGATAGCTTCCATGTTTCTTACGCTGAGGGTCCCACAAAGGAGGCGCGCCTATGAAATCTACAGGTATCGTTCGGAAACTTGATAATCTGGGAAGGGTCGTCATTCCGATTGAGCTGCGCAAAACGTTTGACATTGCAATCAACGACACATTGGAGATTTTCACCGAGGGCGATAAAATTATTATGAAGAAGTACCACCCGGCCTGCGTGTTTTGCAACGACGCAAGAAACGTGCGGCTATTTAAAGAAAAGCTGGTATGCGAAAAATGCATACGTGAGCTGAGCGCAAAAAAGTAGACGGCGAACGGATGCTGTACCGGTTCCGATCCGTTGAACGGCGTAATCCGTGTGTTCTGTCATGCGTTCGCACGCAGAAAAAAGCTGCCACAGAAATGCGGCAGCTTTTTGGCGAGATGATTTACTTGTGCTTTTTCACCGTCTTTTTGCGCGTCTTCACGTGCTCCTCCAGGAACGCCCATACGTAGCCGTTGATCATGTTGGCGCTGTACAGGCCGGAGAGGATGCCGATGATGATCGGCAGGCTGAACTCGCGGATACTTGCCACGCCCAGCACATACAGCGACACGATGGTGACCAGTGTGGTCAGCGTTGTGTTCACCGTGCGGCCCAGGCTTTCGGAAATCGAAATGTTGACGATCTCGTCGCGCGGAAGGCTATGGTAGGCGGGCTTGGAATTGTTCTCGCGGATGCGGTCGAAGATAACGATCGTGTTGTTGATGGAATACCCGACGATCGTCAGCATGGCCGCGATAAACGACGAGTTCATCTGGATGATGTTGCGCAGGATGACCATGAAGCTGAGCATGATAAACACGTCGTGCAGAAGCCCGATCACGGCCGCCATACCCGAATAGAGGCTGAAACGGATCGCGATGTAGATCAGCATCAGCGCCGCGGCGATCAGCACGCTCAGGATGGCGTTTTTGATCAGCGTCGCGCCCGCGGTGGGGCCGACATAGCTCGCGGTGGCGTTGTCGGTATCCATATTCGGATACTTCTGCAGCAGCTCTTCTTCAATGCCGGCCTGCAGCACCTGAATCTCCTCGTCGGAGTTGAGCTTGGGAATGCGGATATTCAGCGTCGAGCCTTCCTCGCCCGAGGTGGTGACCTTGTAATCCGTAATGCCCTGGTTGCGCAGCGCGGTTTCCACGTCGCTTTGTTCAAACGTGGAATTCATGTTGTACTCGATGGACAGACCGCCGGCGAAGTCGATGCCGAAATTGATACCGTAGCCCAGGATCGTCATCACAAGCGCGATCAGCATGATGCTTGCGGAGATGATCAGGCAGATTTTCATACGGTTTTTAATGACCATCTTACTTCGCCTCCTTCGCAGTCACGGAGACTTGAACGTTGATTTTCTTGGAGGTTGTGTAAAGCTTGGGATCCTTGAAAATTCGCGTCATGTTCACCAGCAGGAAACGGGTGATGATAATGGCCGTGAACATGGACGCGATCACGCTCAGGAGCAGCGTGGTGGCGAAGCCCTGCACCGAGCCGGTGCCGAAGAACAGCAGCACGATGGCGGCGATAATGGTGGTGATGTTGGCGTCCACCACGGCGCTCATCGCGTTTTTGAAGCCGACGCGCACCGCATGGATGATCGGGCGTCCCGCGAGCGCCTCTTCCTTGACGCGCTCGAAGATCACCACGTTGGCGTCGACGGCCATGCCGATACCTAGGATGATACCGGCGATACCGGGAAGCGTAAGCTGGATGCCCGGCACGATGGCGATCAGCAGGAACAGGATGATGATGTAGATGCACAGCGCCCAGTCGGCCAGCACCCCGCTCAGGCGGTAGCGCACGACCATGATGATCATGACCAGCAGAATGCCGATGATGGCCGCGTTGACGGACGAGCCCAGCGCGTCGTCGCCCAGCGTGGCGGATACGGTATCCAGCTTATCCTGCCGCAGATCCAGCGGCAGGGAGCCGCTTTGCAGCTGCAGGGCGTAGGTCTCGGCCTGATCCTCGGTAAAGGTGCCGGTTACCAGTATGTTGCCGCCGTAGATGGCGGAGTTCACCGTCGGGCTCATCAGCTCCACGCCGTCCAGCTGGATGGTGATCGTTTTGCCGATGGATTTGGCGGTCATATCGCCGAAAATCTCCGCGCCCTCGCTGGTCAGCGAGAAGCTGATGGCGGGATCGCCGTTCTCGTCCTCGGTCGCGGTCGCGGTTTTCAGGTAACGGCCTTCCAGAAATACGTTGCCGTCGTAATCCAAAAACTCAAGCTTGGCCGGCGAGCCGATCAGATCCAGCACCGCGGAAGGATCGGTTACCTCCGGAATTTCCACGCGGATGCCGCTGGTGCCGAGCTTGGATACCGTGGCCTCCGTGAAGCCTTTCTCGCTCAGGCGGCGGGCGATGATATCCATCGTGTTTTCCAGCAATGTGTTAAAGTTGTAGCCTTCCGACTTCAGCTCGTCGGACATCGAGGCCTCGTACTCCACGAATACGCCGCCCTGCAGATCCAGGCCAAGCGCGATGGACGCGGGCCAGGTCTCCTTGGTGACGTTGGTCTTGGGAATCCACGGCAGCAGCTTGTACAGGCCGCGGCTGTCCAGGTTCATGCCGTTCACGCCGATGTACCCGGCCAGAACGGTGACGACAAGCAGAATGCAAAGCGCAATGATCGAAACCGTGCGCCTGGCAAGCTTGACCTGCCGGCGATTGTTGACTTTCATGGGATTCGTTTCATCCTTTCTTTTGCTGCGCGCGCCAAACGCAAGGGAGAGCAGGCGCGCGCGCTCCTTTTGATTTTGGATCTGGAATTTTCTATCAGCCGCAGGCTACGTCCTGCTTGAACACAAGGTGGAAGCTGCGTACATAGCGACGCTTTTTCAGCACGCGTCCGTTGGCGTCGCAGGTGCATTGCAGGCAGGGAATGCTGACGATCACAAACGCGAACAGCGCCGCGACCCTGAGCCACGCGGCGGACGACGTGACGGACTCGGATGTGGGTGCGGGCGGCATGCTGACGTAGGCGGATATCGTATGCGCGACAGGCTGCTCCTCGGCGGCGGCATCCGGCGCGGCGGGAGATTCGATCAGTGCGGACAGCAAAAGCAGCGTGCCGAGAAAGCAAATCAGCGCGATGAAAAAGATGAACAGGCGGCGATTCATGCTTTTGCCCCTTTCCGCAGGTGAAACTGTGCCTATTATACTTGCAGGATGTCCGTACGTCAACAGAAACCCCGATTTATTTCCGGCGCCGATCCCCTTGCGGTCATGCCGTGTTTGTGGCACAATACAGAGTATCCTACCGCATGAAAAGGAGGCGCCCATGCAAAAGCCGCAATGCGTTGTGATTTTGGATTTCGGGGCCCAGTATACGCAACTGATCGCCCGCCGCGTGCGCGAGCTCGGCGTGTTTTCCGTTGTCTTGCCTTATACGGCGACCATGGACGAGATTTTGGAAAAGGAACCCAAGGGCATCATTCTGTCGGGCGGCCCGGCCACAGTGCTGGCGGACGACGCGCCAAAGTGCGACGCGGCCATCCTTACGCTGGGTGTTCCGGTGCTTGGAATTTGCTACGGCATGCAGTTGACCGCGTACCTGCTGGACGGCAGGGTGGCGGCCTGCGATCAGCGCGAATACGGGCGCACGCAGACCGTGATGGATACGACGGATGCAGGCCTGCTGAGCGGCCTGCGCGGCGAGAGCAGCTGCTGGATGAGCCATACCTATCAGGTGGTCGGCCTGCCAACCGGCTTTGAAAGATTGGCCCATACCGGTTGCTGCCCCAATGCCGCCATGGCGGACCCCGCGCGCAGGCTCTATGGCGTGCAGTTTCACCCGGAGGTGACGCACACCGAAGAGGGCAGAAAGGTGCTGGAAAACTTCCTTTATGATATCTGTGGATTGACCGCGGACTGGAACATGGAGTCCTACGTTGAGATCGCCGTCAGGCAGATCCGGGACCAGGTGGGGGAGACGGGCACGGTGCTGCTGGGCTTGAGCGGCGGCGTGGATTCCTCGGTCGCGGCGGCGCTTTTATACCGCGCGATCGGCGACCGGCTGACCTGCGTGTATGTGGACCACGGCTTCATGCGGCAGGGCGAGAGCGATCAGGTGGTGGAGGTGTTCACCAAAACCTTCCCCGTGAAACTGGTGCACGCCAATGCAAGCGAGCAGTTTTTCCGGGAGCTTTCGGGCGTAACCGATCCCGAGCAGAAGCGCAAGATCATCGGCAAAAACTTCGTGGACGTGTTCAAGCAGGAGGCCGGGAAGCTCGGCAAGCGCGATTTCTTCGCGCAGGGTACGATTTACCCGGATGTGATCGAATCCGGCTCCACCAAGGGCAGCGCCGTAATCAAGAGCCATCATAACGTCGGCGGCCTGCCCAGCGAGCTGGGCTTTACCAGCCTTGTGGAGCCGCTGCGGATGCTGTTCAAGGACGAGGTCCGGAAATTAGGTGTCGCACTCGGCCTGCCGGAAACGCTGGTGATGCGCCAGCCGTTCCCCGGCCCGGGGCTTGCCATCCGCGTAATTGGCGAGCTGACGCCGGAGAAGGTGGAGATCGTGAGAAAGAGCGATTTCATCCTGCGTGACGAGATTAAAAAAGCCGGTCTGGACCGGAGCATTTCCCAGTACTTCACCGTGCTCACCGGCGCCAAGAGCGTAGGCGTAATGGGGGACGAACGCACCTATGCCTATGCCGTTGCCGTCCGCGCCGTGACGACCGACGATTTTATGACCGCCGACGTCGCCCAGATTCCGTATACGATACTTGGGAAGATCGCCACCCGCATCGTGGGCGAGGTGAAGGGCGTCAACCGCGTGCTGTACGATATCACCACCAAGCCTCCCGCCAGCATCGAGTGGGAATAGAAAAACAAGATATGTGGAAACTGCCGCCATTCAGCATATTGGCGGCAGTTTTCGTATGTTACCGTATAATGGATTGAACGATATATTGATTGTACAGCGCCAGCATTTCATCGGTTAAGTCGCAGTGCCCGCGATCCGGCACGGCATGGCAGGTAATGCGGCGCTTCCCGCGCATAGCCTCCACAAACCGGTCCGTATGCTTCTGCTTGTTGACGGCCATATCCTTTTCACAGTGGAAGATATAATAATCGGCGTCGGGCATTTGATCGGCAAGGTGCAGGGGAGACGCGGACTGCAGCGCGTCAGCCATCGTGCCGCGCTCGTGAAAGAACGCGCTGTAAAGCGTTCTGGGTAAATCGCGGCGCTCCGTAAAGTGATAGGGAAGATCGCATACGGGGCAATTCGTGACGCATGCGACAGGCGTCCGTTTCGCATACACCATATAAACCAGGGCGGAAAGCCCGCCCATGCTCCCGCCGCTGGAAACGATCGGGATGCTGTCGGGAAGCTGATACGTATTGATGATGATATCAATCAGCTCATCCGTGTAGGCTATCGCCTGCCGGTTCATCCATGCCCATGGATTATTGTAGGGAACGAGATAAACGATGCCTTTTTCCGCATAGAGTTTTCCGCTGTCCGTATCCTCGTCGTACATATCTCTTTGGCCCAGCCCGAAAAAGGAAACGGCAATACCCTGGATGGGCTTCCTGCAAATGCGGTCGTTGGAATAGGCAAAATCCCGCAGCGTATCATAGGTGATGATCTTCTCCATTTTATCAGGCCTCTCTTGATCGTTTTCACGGCGTAATCACGCGGCTGCCGACGGTGATCATTCCTTCATGCTTCCGCTGTTTCGGCTGCCGGAACAGCGACGGCCACCGTGCGTTCCTGCCGATTATTATACGTGCTCCGCTTCGTGCAGGATTATAGCAAAAATACGTGTTCATGTCGACGGTCTGCCTGCAGTGACAGGCAGACATTGGATCATGGTTATCCGGAGGTACGCAGCGATACCAAACGCAAACCGGGTTGTATTTTTTTTGTATCCCTGCATACCGGAGCCGCCGGAGAGGGTATAATCAAGTGTCCGAACGTACGCCCGGTTCTTGGGCCATGCCGTTCCGACGTCGTTTCCGTATTCCTGTTTTGCCGAAACCGCAAGCGTTTGGAGCTGTTGCGCGGCGGTAAAATCCGCGAAAAACACCGTGAAAACGGATGCGGCAATCCGGCCGTATGTACGGTCGGACTCTGGATATAGCGGTTGACAAACCTCGTTAAACACTGTATCTTGATATTATGAATCCCTATTGCACAGAGAACGGAGACCGGAGGCGGGCATTGGCGCCTGAAAGCCGGACTGCTGAAGAAACAAAACGGCCGGAATTTCATCATCGGGTATCCTTGCATCAGCAAATACTATAAGCAAAGGTTGGAGGATGAAACATGAAAAGGATTATCTCGTTGTTACTCGCGCTGTCCCTGATGTTCGTGTTTACCGCCGTAACGGCGATAGCGGCGGACGATGCAGTCAAGATCGGCATTATTCTGGTGCATGACGAGAATACGGGTTACGACTATGCGCACATCATGGGAATCGAAGCTGCCGCTGAGGCAACTGGTATTTCCGCGGATCAGATTATCTGGAAATACAACATCGAGCAGGATGAAACCTGCTACGATACCGCGACGGACCTTGTGGATCAGGGCTGCAGCTACATCTTCTCCGACAGCTATGGACATGAGAGCTATATGTATCAGGCTGCCAGTGAAAACCCGGATACGGTCTTCATCGCCATGACGGGCGACAGGGGCGCGCTTTCCGGCCTGACAAACCTGAAGAACGCGTTCAATTACACGTATGAATCCCGCTATGTATCGGGCGTTGTGGCCGGCATGAAGATTGCCGAACTCGTGGCTGACGGCGCGATCGCGGATCAGAACATGACCGCGGACGGCAATATCAAGCTTGGCTATGTCGGCGCTTACCCGTATGCGGAAGTGGTGTCCGGATTTACGAGCTTCTTCCTTGGCGTAAGATCCATCGTAGCGAACGTGGCGATGGAAGTCGCCTATACCAACTCCTGGTATGACCCGATTGCCGAAACCGAAGCCGCCAACGCGTTGATTTCGGACGGCTGCGTCGTCATCAGCCAGCATGCTGACTCCACCGGCGCACCTTCCGCATGTGAAGCGGCGCTGGAAGGCGGCACGACCGTATACTGTGTCGGCTACAACGTGGATATGCTCTCCGTCGCGCCCAAGGCCGCGCTGACCAGCGCGCAGAACAACTGGAGCGTGTATTACACCTATGCCTTCAATTGTATCGTCAACGGCGAGGATATCGCGACCGACTGGGCGAAGGGCTATGCCGATAACGCCGTGATGATTTCCGCGCTTGGCGAAAGCTGCGCAGCCGGCACCGCCGAGAAGGTTGCGGAAGTGGAAGCCGCTCTGAAAGACGGTACCCTGAACGTGTTTGATACCTCCACCTTTACCGTGGGCGGCGAGACCGTGACAAGCTATCTGGCGATCGATACCGACGGCGACTGGGTAAACGACAGCGGCGAAGCGATTACCGACGGCGTGTTCCACGAGTCCACGCTCCGCAGCGCTCCGTACTTCGGCCTGATCATTGACGGTATCACGCAACTGAATTAATTTCGATGCAATCTGGTTAACAAATGGAAAGGGCCACCGTTGAAAGTGGCTCTTTCCATTATTTGGAGGGTGCTTCACAATGCGATCCGATACGGCGGCGGTCAGCCTGCGCAATATTACCAAGACCTTCGGTCCGGTCGTGGCGAACGACAAGGTCAGCCTTGAGATTTACCGGGGGGAGATTCTGGCGCTGCTGGGTGAAAACGGCAGCGGCAAGACAACGCTGATGAACATCCTGTCCGGCATCTATTATCCGGATGCCGGACACGTGCTTGTGGACGGCAGGGAGGTAACCATCCGCAGTCCCAAAGATGTATACGATCTGGGCATCGGCATGGTGCACCAGCATTTCAAGCTGGTGGACGTGCTGACCGCCGCGGAGAATATCATTCTGGGGATGGAGGGAAGCGGGAAGCTGGATCTGAAAGCCGTCGGCGACAAGATCCGCGGCATCTGCGAACTGTACGGCTTCGACGTCAATCCCGGGCAAAAGATCTACGATATGTCCGTTTCGCAAAAGCAGACGGTGGAGATCGTCAAGGTGCTGTACCGGGGCGCGAATATCCTGATCCTCGACGAGCCGACCGCCGTGCTCACCCCGCAGGAAACCCAAAAGCTGTTTCAAGTGCTCCGCAACCTGCGAAGCGACGGCAAGGCGATTGTTATCATTACACACAAGCTTTATGAGGTGGAAGAGATCTCGGACCGCGTTTCGGTGCTCCGGCGCGGGAAAAATGCCGGGGAGCTGGTAACGAAGGATACCAGCGCCGCGGAGATGACCAACATGATGGTCGGGCACGCGGTGACGCTGAACATTGCGCGGCCGGAGCCCAAAAATCCACAGCCGCGCCTGATCGTGAAAGATCTCACCGTGAAGGACGAGGACGGCGTGACGCGGCTGAATAACGTATCGTTTACCGTGAATTCCGGCGAGGTGCTGGGGATCGCGGGTATCTCTGGCTGCGGGCAGAAGGAGCTGCTGGAGGCAATCGCGGGGCTGCAGCCCATGGAATCGGGCAGCATCGTGTATATCGATCCCGCGACGGACAAGGAAACAGAGCTCGCCGGCAAGGACCCCCGCGCGATTTTTTCCCTTGGCGTCATGCTGTCGTTCGTACCGGAGGACAGGCTGGGCATGGGGCTGGTCGGCAACATGGACCTGACGAACAACATGATGCTCCGGTCGTTCCGCAACGGCAGCTCCGTTTTTACCGACCGCAAGGCGCCGCGCAAGCTGGCGCATCGCGTGGTGAAGGAGCTGGACGTGAACACGCCGGGGCTGAGTATCCCGGTGCGCAGGCTGTCGGGCGGCAACGTGCAAAAGGTGCTGGTCGGGCGCGAAATATCGTCCTCGCCGACCGTGCTGATGACGGCGTACGCGGTACGCGGGCTGGATATCAACTCATCCTATACGATTTACAACCTGATTAACGAGCAGAAGGAGAAGGGCGTCGCCGTGATCTTCGTCGGAGAGGATCTGGACGTGCTGCTGGAGCTTTGCGACAGGATCCTCGTGCTGTGCAGCGGGGAAGTGAGCGGGATCGTCCCGGGCAGGGGCGCGGATAAAAACAAGGTCGGAATGATGATGACGAAGCTTGGAGGGGATGTGCGCCATGAAACCATCTCGTAAAACACCGTTTGTGCGCATCGCCAAGCGCGATTCGATTGCCATGTGGCACGGCTGGCTGATCCGGCTCGCGGGCCT
>Ga0116164_10001095_pt1 | contig 21013 bp, 11 predicted proteins | sample AD_UKC109_MetaG_FD_89888 | JGI IMG/M metagenome (GOLD analysis project Ga0116164, IMG submission 89888) | Active sludge microbial communities of municipal wastewater-treating anaerobic digesters from Hong Kong - AD_UKC109_MetaG | ecosystem: Engineered > Bioreactor > Anaerobic > Digestate... | reverse complement strand
TGCCAAAAACATCGCCAGGATAAGAATGAGTTTATTCATGAGTTTTACCGTTTAAAAAAAGTTTGTGTTTTCAAAAGCTTTGACGAAGGTAGAATGCAGATGTTACAACCCGAAGCAAAAAAATGCGGAAGGAGTGTTTTTACCGGTAAAAGGACTAAAAAAAAGGTTGAGGTTAAGGTTGAACCCTTTTCTCAACCTTAACCTCAACCTCAGCCTCAGCCTCAACCGGCTAATAGCCTTCGTTCTGGCTCAGGTTTTCGTTTACATCCCGCTCGCGTTGCGGAATGGGAAATACCAAACGGGGCGAATTCGGGGGAAGATCACCAACCGGCCATTCCCAACGTTTGTAATCGTGCAGCCGCTGTCCTTCGAAGATCAGTTCCCGGATTCGTTCCTTCCGGATAAAATCAAGGTCGATGCTTTCGGGAGTAGTTATGCCCGCACGCTCCCGAATGGTTTTGATGTCGTTCAACGGGGTGTCGCCAATGGTTGAAGCGTTTTGAAAATTGGCTTCAGCCCGGGTCAGGTACATTTCGGCCAGACGGATGAAAGTCATGTTATTGGCAAAATTCAACCACTTGGCACAAAAAATTCCACCATCGTTGCTATTTCCAAAACCCAGGTAATACAGGCTTTTGATATCCTTTTCATCCGATGTTTCCTCGTTCAGGTCGACCTGAATCTCTGCCCGCAGATCGTCGGATTCATATAAAGCGAACAAGGTTTCGGTTATGGCAAAGTCGGAACGGCCGGTAACGTTGGTACTGGCATAAAAGGTCGACATGCCCTCGTTGCCGGTCCCGTTTTCCGACCCCAGGTTCTCATCGTTGTTTTGCTGGAAGGCAAAAACATCCTCCGGTCCGTTTGACGCATGATTGAAGGCTTCAAACGGAGTAGCCGACAGCTCAAAATAGCCCGACCCGATCACATCGGAAGCCGCCTGAGCCGCTTCGGCCCAGAGTTCCTGGACCAGATAAAGTCGTGACAATACGCCCAGTGCGGCCCAACGACTGGCAAAGAAGTTTTCGTCTTCCGACAATTTGGAAGCAGCAGTTTCCAGATCGGTCCGGGCCTGGCTGTAAACCTGAGCCACGGTGGATCGTGCCGGATAGAGTTCCTCATCCGTTTCCAATACCAGGGGAACCGCATCGGCTGTGTTCTGGCTTCCGGCATCATAGGCAGGTGCGTAAAACCGCGCCAGTTCGAAATAACACAATCCCCGGATGAAAAGGGCTTCTCCTTCAATTTGCGGGCGGCTGGTCTCATCCACTTTTTCGATATGCTTCAATACCTGATTGCTGATATAAATGGCCTTGTACAAATCCTGCCAGGCCGCCTGGGGCCAGGTCGACGATGCCACCAGGTATTTCCCAATGTATTCGCGGGGCTCGAGATAGGTTCCCTGGAAGTAAACTTCGCCGTTATCGGCCAAAAGTTCGGCCCCGTGAAAGAGTTGCTGCCCGAACGCATTACGCGTATTAACATACGCGGAATTCATCACCAGCCGGATGTTTTCGCCCGTACTCAGGGCTTTCTCCGCGTCGATGCTTTGTTGGGGCTTCTCGTCCAAAAAACTGTCGCATCCGGCCAAGACCAGCATGAACAGGAATCCTATAATTGATATTCGTTTCATATTCTACCGTTTTTTTAAAAAGTTAAATTGATCCCCAAAGTGTATGATTTTGCCTGGGGCGTCGAATAATACCAAATTCCCTGTTGAATGTTTTGGGATGTTGTGGTCATGTTGTTGTTCGGGCGGGTTACTTCCGGATCGTAGAGCGGGAAATCGGTCCAGGTCAGAAGATTCAACCCGGAAAAGTAGATACGCAATTTGTCGATGTGCATCTTACGGGTGATCTTTTGTGGAAGGGTGTATCCAAAGGTTACATCTTTCAACCGTAAATAGGAACCATCGTAAATCCAGCGGGAAGAGGTGCGTGTTCCGTTGGCCTGATCGAAGCGGGCCTGGGGAATATCGGTAATGTCTCCGGGCTTCTGCCAGCGCTTCAACTGGTCTTTGGTCTGGTTATCGACGTAATCGCCATTGGCGCTCATAAAACGTCCGGCCTCATTGTAGATTTCATTACCATACACAAACTGGAAGAAAATGCGGAGATCGAAGCCCTGAAACAGAAAGGTGTTTTCCAAACCGCCAAAGAATTCCGGATTGGGATCCCCCACCACCTGATCCGCTGCTTCGGAATAGTTGTTCGTGGTTTCGTCGCTATCGGCGTTTTTGTAATAGAGTGCATCCCCATTTTCGGGATCCACACCGGCATATTTCTTCATATAGAAAACGCCCACCGGATAGCCCTCTTCCACCCGGTTTCGGCCAAAGGTCATCGGGTTGACAATTTGCAAAACTTTATTCCGGTTCGTTGCAATGTTGAAGCTGGTTTGCCAGGTAAACTTCCCGGAAATGTTGGTGGAGTTGACCGAGAATTCAAAGCCCTCGTTCTCGAGTTCCCCCACATTCTCGGTAATGCTGGCAAAACCGGAGGTATAGGGCAACAAACGACTCAGCAACAGATCGGTGGTTCGTTTGTAATAGTAATCGAATTCACCATTGATCCGGTTGTTGAAAAATCCAAAATCGAGCCCGACATCCAACTGGGTGGTTGATTCCCACGACAGGTCTTTGTTTTCGAGTTGCAGGGGAAACAAAGCGGGTTTTCCGGCATAACTCCGGCCTTCGTATAAACCCAGTGCTCCGTAATCGTCGATTTCCGAATTCCCGGTTTTTCCCAGCGAGGTCCGTAATTTGAGGAAACTGATCCAGGAAAGATCTTGCATAAACTCTTCGCCGGTAAGAATCCAACCCAGCGAGCCGGAATAAAAATCGCCGTATCGTTTGTCGTTCCCGAATTTACTGGAACCGTCGATCCGGTAGCTGGCGCTGAACAGGTATTTTTCGGCCAGCTTATAATTTGCCCGAACGAAATAGGATAGATAGGAAAATCCCGATGCCTCACTGTAAAAATCATCGCTTTCGGCAGCCGAAGAAATGGTTTGAAAATCATCGGAAGGGAAGTTCTTTCCTCCTGTACGGCTGATAAACCGGTCGGTTTTCTGCAGTGAGTTACCTGCTGTGAATACAATGTCGTGGATGGTCCCGAAGGTTTTTTCTAGGGTCAGGTAATTGTCGAACGACCAGTTAAAAACGTTCGCATTGCGCAGGTAGGCTTTCCCGGCGGGAGAACCGTCGTCGGTTTTTCGGCTCCGGTATTCATCTTCGCGTTGGGTCAGGTTATCCATGCCAAATACAGAATGAAAAACCACCCCGTCGAACAGCCGCACATTGGCAAAAGCATTGCCCAGGGTACGGTAAACGGTGGTCAGGTTTTTGTCGTACTGAAAGGTGATGAGCCCATTGTAATAGAAGGTTCCGGCAAAGGGTTCCCCTTCTTCGTCGTAAGCAGGGAAAAAGGGTGCCTGGGCGATCAACTGCATGGGTGTGGCAAAGGCATTGTCGTTCGAAGCCCGGTCGAGTTCGCTTTTCACAAAATTGAATTTTACCCCCACATCCAGCCGGTTGTTAACTTTTTGATTCAGGTTTAATCGGCCGCTAAAGCGCTGGTAATTGTTGCCGATCAAAATACCCTGCTGATCGTCGTAGGTAATGCCGGCATAATACTGGGAACTTTCGTTGCCGCCCGCTATCGAAACGTTCAGATTGGATGAAACAGCATCCTTAAAAATAGGGTCGTTCCAGTTGGTCTCCGGTGTTTGACTTATGGAATCGTATCCCCCCCACTGAACAAGGGTCAACGCACCCTGCCCGGGATCGGCATAACCCACATTTTCAAGCGACTCCCCGATTAAATCCAGATATTCATCTTTATTCAGAAAATCGGTAACCCGGGTTGGCTCCGAAAAGGAGTGGGAATAATTTACCGAAACACTTGATTTCTGGTTCCTTTTCCCGGTTTTTGTTGTAATAATGACAACCCCGTTCGATCCGTGCGAACCATAAATGGCGGCAGCTGAAGCATCCTTCAGAATCTGAATCGACTCGATGTCGTCGAAATTCAGATCGGCTACCGGGTTGGTCGGATGGTTTATGGGCGTTCCCTGATCCTGGGAAGTAATAATAATTCCATCAACAACGTACAAAGGTTGATTGCTGGCGCTGAGTGATGATGTACCCCGAACACGGATTTTGATTCCTTCGCCCAGTTTTCCGGTCGATTTTTCAATAAATACACCCGGCGTTTTCCCTTGCAGAGAAGCTTCAAAGGTAGGATCGGCTCCCTTCTGCAAATCGTCGACAGATACCTTGGCAATCGAACCTGTTATGTCCGATTTAATTTGCTGCCCATAACCCACAACAACCACTTCATCCACACCAATCGCTTCATCTTTTAAGCGAACATCAATTATTGCCCGGTTACCAATCCGTTCCACAATGGTTTCCTTCCCGATAAACGAGAAGGTAAGCTCTGTAGCTCCGGCAACAGCACGAACAGTATACTTTCCATCGGCATCGGTCACCGTACCTATGGATGTTCCGCTAATGACAACCGTTACGCCGGGTAAGGGCTCTCCGTCTTCGTCGGAAACAACCGTTCCGGTAAGAGTCCCCGATTGTGCCCTGCCCATAACAACCATCAGCATTATGAGCAAAAACAAGGTCAATTTTTTCATCATAGATTTCATTTTTTCTTTATCGGTTAAAGTATTGTATGACATGGCGATTTGTTTTCCTATAGCAGGAAAAGCCTCTTTCAAAATAGATAAAACCCCAGGAAAAAAACGACTTTGATTGACCAACGACCGATTATCGTCAATCAACAAAGTTTGTCGAAGCTTATACGCAGTTTATCCCCTTTTTTCAGCAAGTTCAATACTAAAAACGATTCTCAATCGCCAATGATGCAAAGTGTGAATCCGATTTTTGTATAGTTCTTATGTGAAAGTTGTAAGAAGGTGTCATTGGGACAGGGAAGCCATTTTTATGGGCACAACAAAGCAATGAAGGGTATTTGAGAAATTCATCCCGGATAGCAATGATGCAAATTACAACGGGTTACGATTCCGTTCGATACATAATTCTGCCGCTGAACCGCCGGGCAGTTCGAACGGTTTTATCGCACGCGTTGCCTTACACATAGCTGAGGCCTCTTTGTAACACACCGGAAACGATAAGATCCCGAATGGAATGAAACTCTAGGTAGCCGCTACGCGGCTTTATGTTTTTTAGTCATTCGATAGGGCTATCCAAAGGTCGTAGCGGTAGAATGTTTCTGTGGTTCCCATTTGTAACCAATCGGTTTTCGCCAGGCGGATTATACGCAAAACTATTTCGCACGTATATTAAGCCGCATCGCGGCGGACTCTTTGTAGCGCAACGCGGCAGGAACGAAGCGAAAGCCGCATCGCGGCGGACTTTTTGTAGCGCAACGCGGCAGGAACGAGGCGAAAGCCGCATCGCGCGACCTCTTTGTAGCACGCCCGAAACAACACGACATCCAAGCCGCGTAACGGTGACCTATTACTTTGTGCAACCAGACGATTCCTGAACACACAGGATCTGGCAAATCGAAAATCGGGAAACCATGGGATCATGTCCCTTTTTTTCTGTAAACGATTACATGATGTGCATTTCAATCGAAGATCCCAATATAATATATGAAAATAAACGGTGCATTTCGAAAAAATCAATTACTTTTGAGGACATTCGTATTTCTGTAATGTGCTGTTATTATTACTGATTTGAGATTATTCGAAAAGAATGTCACAATAATTCTTTTTCGAAAATATGCCATTCAAATCATGAAACCTGCAACCGGACAGAAATCGTTCCCATACCGATGATCCGATTAAAAATGAGGATTTCGGAAAAAACAAATAGTTATAAAACAATGTCTTACTGGCTCATAAACAAATCTAACTCCACATGATACGCTGACGTCGAAAAAAGCAAAATTTAAAAAATAATTCATATTGTAAACGTTTTCATATGTTCAAAAAGTTTCGAATAGGATTGTTACTTGCAATGGCAATTTCGGGTGTCTCTGCACAAACCCCGGCATTTCCAACAGCCGAGGGATATGGGATGGGATCACGGGGCGGTCGTGGCGGAAAGGTTGTGGCGGTAACCACGCTCGAAGATGATGGAACAGGCAACCTGCCTGGGAGTTTGCGCTGGGCACTAAAACAACATCCCGGTGACCCCATCACCGTGGTTTTTCGGATTTCCGGGATTATTGACCTGAAAGGCGTCGATTTGCGCAGTAAACGAAACTATGTTACCCTTGCCGGTCAGACAGCACCGGGCGATGGGATTTGCATCCGTGGGGCAAAATGCAATTTCGGCGGCTCGACCAACCTGGTTATTCGTCATTTGCGCTTTCGAATCGGCCTAAAAGAACTGGAAAACGATTCGACCGAATTCATTCCGGGAGGCTCGATCGGAATTGAAAATGCCAGCAACTGGATCATCGATCATTGCACCTTCGGCTGGTCGGGCGAAGAAAACATGACCCTGTACGACAACACCCTCACGACTGTACAGTGGTGCATCGTTCATGAAGGTCTGTACGATTCGGGCCATGGGAAAGGAGCCCGCAGTTACGGAGCGCAATGGGGCGGACAAACCTCGACCTACCACCACAACCTCCTGGCTAACAATGTAAGCCGAACCCCCCGCGTGAACGGAGCCCGCAGCAACGATACCCACGTGCTGATGGATTATGTGAACAACGTGAACTACAACTGGGGTAAATCCAACTCCTGTTATGGTTCCGATATCGACGCCAAAGGAAAAACACACCGGCTAAACATGATCAACAACTATTATAAACCCGGACCTGCCCGGCCCGGGACCTCCTCGTCGTTTTTCACCCAGGCTTCGTTTCACGGAGAACAAACCACGGCAAAAATCGCCCAATTTTATATGGCCGGGAATTACATGGAAGGTTCGGCCAACTCTTCGTTAAACGATAATAACTACCTCGGGCTCGATACCAGCGCTTATGCGGCAAAAGGCATCGGGTTGTCGGCTATGATTTCACCGGTTCCGTTCGATGTTCCCTACCGGCTAAATACGGAAACGGCACAGGAAGCGTACGATCATGTACTGGAAGGAGCCGGCGCCTTTCCCCGCGATGCCGTCGACCGGCGAATAGTTGAGGAAGTCAGGACCGGGACCGTGCATTTCAACGGACGTTTTAACAATTATGCCCTTAGCGGGATTATCGACCAACCCTCCGACGCGGGAGGATATCCGGAATACCAAACATACAATACGATAACCGACAACGACTCCGATGGGATGGACGATGCCTGGGAAACAGCAAACGGGTTGGATCCAACCGATCCCGACGACCGGAACAGGTATGTACAATCAGGCTATACCTGCCTGGAAGTGTACTTAAACAGCCTGGTAGGCGAAGATATAGCGCTCGATTTCACCCTGTCGGAACGAAAAGTGCACGACTTCCTGGTAGCCAAGGACGGAACAGGCGATTTTTCAACGATCAACGAAGCCATCGATGCCGTTCCTGACGACGGGAAACGCTATTCCATCTTTATCAAAAAAGGAATATACGAAGAAAAAGTGTTTGTCGGCAACCGGTGGAGCGAATCGGGTAAAATCATCAGCATGGTAGGCGAGCATACCGACAGCGTTGTGATTTCCTGGAACGATTACAACGGGAAACAAATCGATTACCCCGGGAAAGGAACCATTACCGCCGACGGAATGACCTGTCCGACCATGACCGTGACCTCCCCCGATTTTTACATGGAAAACATCACCGTGAAAAATCCTTCCACACAGGCACAGGCGGTGGCTTTGTACCAGTGCGGCGATCGTCAGGTATTGAAAAACTGTAAAATACTTGGCAACCAGGATACCCACCGAACCAAAAAAGGGAAAAGGTATTTCTTTTTCCGTTGTACGATTGAAGGGGGAGTCGACTTTATCTATGCCGGGGGAACCTGCTACTTTTATCAGTGCAACATTGTGAGTAACCGAGGCGGCTACATTACTGCGCCCGAGGATATCACCTACACGTCAACCCTCCCGACCGGCGAAAAGCTCCGGTATGGATTTATCTTCAAGGATTGCGATGTACTCCCTGGCCCGGGCGTTGCCGACGGAAGCGTGTACCTGGGAAGACCCTGGGCCGTTGATTGTGGCTCCATTTTCATGAACTGCCGGCTGGGCAGCCATATCCACGAAAGGGGGTGGCAAACCTGGGACGGAAACGAGAAAAAAGCCTTCTTCGCCGAATACCAAAGCATGAACGCCGATGGTTCTTCACCGGTGGATGTTTCCAAACGGGTTGACTGGAGCGTTCAACTGACCACGCATAATGTAAACGACTATCTGCTCCTGTCAAAAATATTTGCCAAAGTTTCGACAACGCTTTTTGATCCGGCTCCCATTGTTGTTGCGCCCCTTGCCCCCGAATCGGTGGGAACGGATGGGAATGACCTGGTTTGGACGCCCGTAAATAATGCCACAGGCTATGTTGTTTATGCAAATGGCTCGGTAATCGGTTTCCGTAAAATGAATCGCTTCACCGACACACTTTCCCATTCAATTCCACCAACATACACGATAAAAACAATGGGGACGCTGGGAAATTTAAGCCGGGGAAACGGGGAAAGAGAAGACTTCTCCATAGAAAGCATCAACACGGCCATCAATACCCCACTCGAAACAACCGGTGTAAACGAAAGGGAAAGGAGCATCCTTCCCCGAATCGAAAACGGACAGATCCTCTTTGAGCGACCTTCGGACCTGCGTATCTTTACAATAACAGGCCGATTGCTCGCCAATATCCCAGAATGCACGCAATTCAACACACTCGATCTTCCTGCAGGATTCTATCTATTTTGGGGGGCTGATGATACGAACATTCCTTTTTCATTTAAAATAAGGAGATAACGGATGAAACGAGCATGGCAGTATCTACCACAAAAGGACATGTATAGCCTCTGCGAGTTCCATGCGGGCATACATCGATGTGCAATGTTATGCTCTTCGATCCAATAGGTAGTCAATAACTTAATAGAATTATTTACGCATGAAAAAAATAGATTGGCTTTTCGGCATCCTGCTCGGAATTGGATTCACCCTTCCCGGCAGATCTATGGCCCAGGAGTTTATACCGCTTTGGCCCGAGGGGAGCATGCCCAATTCGAAAGGCATGCAGCTTGAACGAATCGAGGAACGGGAAAGGGTAACTCAAATGGATGTTCCGGGGATGTACTCCTTTTTTACCTCGAAAGATGAAAATGCAGAATCGGCCGTGCTTATCTTTCCGGGGGGCGGGTACCATCACCTAACCTACAATAGTTCCGGCATACAACTGGCCAAATGGCTGAATACCCTGGGCGTAAACGCCTTTGTTGTCATGTACCGTTTGCCCTCTTCTCCCGATCTGGTTCAGCCGCACCTTGGTCCCCTTCAGGATGCTCAACGCGCGATAAAAATCGTTCGGGGAAAAGCCGGAAAATGGGGCATTCATCCCGAGAAAATCGGCGTCATGGGCTGTTCGGCCGGAGGACACCTGGCTGCCAATTTGTGTACCATCGGGGATGATTATGCCAACATCGGGGACGCTTTCGACACCTTAAGCTTCCGGCCTGCCTTCCAAATCCTTATTTCGCCGGTAATCAGCATGATGGAACACGTCCATACAGGAAGCCGTGCGGCCTTGCTGGGCGATCAACCCGGCGAAGAACAGATCCTATATTTCTCGAACGAATTCAATGCATCGCCGAACAGTCCGATAGCCTTTCTTGTTCATGCCGATAACGACACAGGGGTTAGTCCGCTAAACAGTGTGCGCTATTACCTTGCACTGAAAGAAGCCGGGGTGGAAGCCAGCCTGCATATTTTTCCGCACGGCAAACATTCCATCGCTCTGCGGAACAACCCGGGCTCGACCAACCTTTGGACCCATATTTGTGAAGCGTGGTTGCGGGAATACGGTTTTCTAAAACAAACTGGAACCCTGAAAAATTAATATGTCGAATCGGGATTAATGCTCTAACTATGCAGCGATTAATCCGGATTTCATTCAGAAAATGAAACGGTACAAATGTTAACCTACACGTTGCTTTCTTCGTTTATTTACCGGTTTCTCGATCGTTTTGAGGTCAGTTATACCAAAAGGGTACTCGTTGAAGCCATTCAATTGCTGGGAGAACTTTGGATTTACCTTGTTGCCGGGATTGTACTTTCCACCCTCATAAAAATGTATGTTTCGAAAGAAAAACTGGCTTCATTTTTTACCAGGAAACGTCAAAATCCGGGTATCGTTATCGCATCGCTCATTGGAATTATTTCCCCTTTGGGGAGTTACATCACGATCCCTATGTCGGCAGCATTGTTTGGGATTGGGGTACCCCTTCCGGCTTTGATGGCCTTAATGGTTTCTTCGCCCCTCATTAATCCCAATTTATTCGTACTCACGGCCGGGGCAATGGGAATGGAAATGGCCCTTTTGCGTACCTTTTCGGCTTTTGTTCTCGGTTGTTTTGCCGGATATTCGACCTTGTGGCTGGAAAAAAAACGACTTCTGCTTCCCGAACAGATTATTAAAAGCAACACTTACTTTTCACTCGAAGCTTTACCCCCGGGCACACCCAAAAAACCCATGAAGGATTTCCTCACCGAGCTGTACAAAATGACCCGGTATGTGGGCAAATACTTCTTCCTGGCATTGTTGGTTGCCTCCCTACTAAAAATTGCCGTAAATCCGAAGATCATTATTCGCCTCTTTGATCCGGATCATTTCTTATCCGTACTTTTTTCTACAGCCGCGGGAGTTCCGTTTTATGTTTGTGGCGGCGCGGCCATCCCCGTTGTGCAGCAGCTAGCCGAACTGGGAATGTCGAAAGGGGCCGCACTGGCCTTTTTTATCTCCGGCCCTATTACAAAATTATCCAACCTGCTTGTTTTGCAGGCAACATTCAAAGGAAGGGTTCTTGCACAATACCTGATTATTGGCATTGTGGGAGCGCTTTTCTTTGGCTTGCTTTACAACCGGATTGGATCGTAATTTTTAAACACGATGAAGAGAAAAAAAAGAATGGGATGGATCCTTTTTATCGCGGCATTAATCGCGGTAAGCTGGGATTTATCGACGGCCTCCCTGCAGGCAGAGCAGGGCACCTTCCGTTTCGAGTCGGAATTTGATGCGATCAGCGGAGCTACAACAAAGGTAGGACTGGTTACTTCCGACGATCCCGAACTCAGCCATCCCGTTGCCCGGAATGTGAACCCGGATGAAGCCCTGATTGAAGAAATGGTTCAAAAGGCCATCGATTTACAGGGTGGACTCGAATGGATTGTTGAAAAGGGCGATAAGGTCATGATTAAAGTGAACCTGGTTGGCACCGACAGTCCTTCGGGGCAGGGGGAAAACACCGATGTCCGCGTTGTAAAGGCCCTGATCCGCTATCTGGCCGACTTTACGGAAAACGATATTGAAATTGTCGTGGCTGAAGGAACAGCCCGTTCAAACGATAATCCCGACGATCCGAACAGTGTTTGGGGAAATTCGGGATACAGGGATTTACTCAGCGATACCGGCTTAGCAGGAATCAACCTGCGCCTGCTTAACCTGAACCAAACGGTTGACGACCTGATTGAAATTGACCTGGGCAGCGAAGGCACTTCCGCCAAACAAGGAAGCAAATACTATGTGCACAGGGAAGAAGTTGAAGCAGACGTGTACATTGCCGTACCGGTTTTAAAAATACACGACACCGGAATAACCAATGCACTAAAACTACAAATTGGGACTGCACCCGGTTGCTATTACGGTTATAATAAATTAAGAGGCACAACACTTTGCCCCGAAGGATTATACCACGATGTGGGGCAACGCCGATGGACCACCGAAGCCATTGTCGATTTAAGCAACATTGCCGATATCGATTTTGTTGTGGTTGATGCCATCATGTGCCTTGAGCTTAAAAAGACATACAGCGGAAGCAACCAGGTGCGTTTTAATACCATTTTAGCAGGCGCCGACCCTGTCGCGATCGATCATGTTGCAGCAAGGCTTATGGGAGTCAATCCCGATGATGTGGCCCATATTACTTTGGCCGAAAAAGTTGGCCTTGGAACCAACGATCCGGCAAAAATTACCGTGTTGGGCGTTCCTATCGACCAGGCAATGAAAAGGGTTAAAAAGAGCCAGGCCGAAGAAGGAAAGTTTGGCCAGTCGAACCGTACCTGGATCCTTTCACAGGCTTTTGAAGGAACAGATATTACACAGGCCTTTTTTGCCGATGAAGCCCATATACAGCCTAATCCCGGAGAAAACGGCTGGTCGGAACCGGTGTACTTTTTCGACGACCGAATTGACCTGTACAGTTATTATTCAGGGCAAAACAATATTGTTACGTATGCCTTTTCGTATTTTGACGCACCTAAAGACCAGCTGGCAGAGTTGTGGCTTGGCACGCACGAAGCGATGATCGTTTACATCAATGGAGCGGAAGTTTATAAATTTACATCGACAGCTTCTTATAGCGACGACGACAGGGGCGAAAAAAAAGGCACGATCACGATTAAAGAAGGGGAAAACACTCTTTTGGTGAAAACATTGAACAAGTTTGGCGATTACACATTTGCACTAAATATTTGCGAGGTTGAAGCGAATCCATACTATTTTGGGAACCGGGTCGACGGGCTTAAATTTTACACAACCAAAGCCGATACGACCACACAAAACACCGGAATGGGAGAGGACATTCATGATAATCCATTTCCTCTGAAATGTTATCCGAACCCTGCCCGGGAATATGCAACAATCCATTTTAACCTTAAGGAAGCAACCCATACCCGGCTCAACATGTACGACACAAGTGGAAGGTTGGTGAAAATCCTTTGTAATAAAAATCTTGCTTCAGGAAAACACACATTCACCTGGGATCTTTCCGACGCCTCCAACAATCGTGTCGGCCGGGGAACATATTTGTGCGTGGTGCAAACGGGAAACCAGAAACACAGTGTAAAAATTGCGGTTAAATAAAGACTATTTTCAAATTCTTTTCTTAAAAGGGATAATAAACAACCTTCGCCGATGATACATCCAACAGGTAAATCCCTTCTGCGGTTACCCTGAAATCAATCGATTCGGTACTCGTGCTAACGTGATGTTTGATCCCATCGTTTTCAATTGCTTCCCAGCCCGAATCGATCCGTTTCGACAGGTATATGTAGTTGCTGTCTTCTGAATTGCGGAAAGCAACATATAATTCATCGTTGAAGGTTTGAAGCACTGTTTGCAACATGTAGGGTAATGAACCGGCCGTGTCTTTCCATTCGCTTCCATTCCAGTATCTGACATACGATTTATTCGTATCCGATTCGGAACAGGCAATGAAGGGTTTATTGCCAAGCATTGCGATACTCATGCTTTGTATTTCTTCGGAAGCGCTGATATAGGTGTTGCACTTGACCCATTCCGATCCATTAAAGTATTGAACTATAGCTTTCCTCGATTTTTTATCGCTATATCCCACCTCGCGGTAATACACATACGGGACATTATCGTTCCCAACCGCCAGATGAATATGGGAGCACAGGGAATCCGAAAAACCCGGCGATCCGAGCGTTTGCCATGAACCGGAAACATATTTCTTTACCGTTAGTTTACCTGCCCCGTCAAACAGATCTTTTGTTTCAGAATAAGCAACATACAAATCACCTGATGGGCTGATTGCCAAATCGAATTCATCGTCACAATAGTCTTCAACAATTTCCCCGCTGATGCCTGACCAGTTCCCGTTTTCCCGTTTTACCATATCAATTTCGGGAAAACCCTCGACGTAGTGCATGTAAGCCGCATACAATACATCCTTGTGCATGTCGGTTTCAATGACGGAAACCATGCTGAAGAACTCTTCAATCGTGTATTGGGCCGAATCGGTAATCACAGCAGCATAGCCCTGCCCACCCCCTGTTTTTGAATACTGGGGCTGGTATAGCAGGTACGCGTTTCCCTTTGTATCGACTTCAAGGTTTTGATAAAAATAAAACCCCCAACCGGCATCTTCACGATTAACCTGAGCCAGGAATTTCCAGTTTGATTCAACACCTCCTTCATCATCAACAACTTCTTCATTTTCTTCTTCTTCATTCCCGGGGTTGTCATTTACCGGTATGTCGATGCACGACGGCAAAAAAAACAACAAAATCCACCCTGCTGCCCAAAAAGAAATTCGCTCCAACTTCATGATTATCTGTTTAAAAGTTAATTATTACCTTTCATTTGCTTTGTCAAAACGCAACAAATTCCACCCGGCGGTTTTGCGCTTTTTCTTCGGTAGTAGCATTCCCGGCTACAGGTTGGCTTTCGCCCCAACCTTTTGATTTTAAACGGCCAGAAGAAATTCCCATTTCGATAAGTTTATCCATTACTGCTTTGGCACGGGCTTCCGACAATTTCTGGTTCAGGGATTCGTCTCCATCACTGTCGGTGTGTCCTTCAACCGAGAAATTTAGTGTTGGATTATCATTCATCATTTTATACACATAGTTGAGTGTGCCCATCGACTCGGGTTTTATTGTCGCTTTATTCACATCGAAGCGTATCCCGTTTGTTACATACTTTCCCTCGGTCAGAATTTTATCGTACAATGGGACAGCGCCTTTGGCCAAACGTACATTTTTCACGAAGAGATTTTTGTTCTCTGAAGCATGGTTTGAGCTCAGGCTTATACCTGTAGGATTTTCTTCTATTGATGGAATGTTGATTAAGCGGACATCGTCCATATAAACCTTCAGGGCCCTTTTGTTAAACGATACAGAAATGTGCCTCCACTTCGATACCTTATCAACATTGCTACGTTCGGTATCAGGATACTGTTTTTCCGTCCCTTTACTGCTGAATGAGATTTTGTTAACATAGATATCGATATAGAGGTAGGGAAGTTTTTTCTGTTTTTTTGAATCGAAAAGATAGATCCGGTAGTTGCTGTTGAATACATCTTTTTCGAAATAGCAATTCAATTCGAGGGTGAATTCATCGGGCAGATAATCGCCGGGAGCTTCTTTGATTAATGGGACAATACCGTTGGGAAAATTGCCCGTTTCACGGATATAAATAACATTTTCTCCCTGGAATTGTGCATTTTCGACAGTTCCGGTAACCAGGTCCCATTTACCGGGAAATTCCCCGTTTTGTTCGTTCTCCTGATTGTCCTCGAAAATAATCTCGCTGCCCGGGAGAAAATCGAACCGGTTCCAATTAACCCCCGGGGGATTTGTTTCTACATTTTCCTGTGCAAAAACAGCTTGCACCGAAATATAAACAAACGAAAACAGAAGCAGTTTCTTCATTTTTTTTAGGGTGCAAATGAAAAGGAAAGAAATTATTGTCAACTGTAAAAAAGCGACAAAAAAAAAGGAAAAGAACCAACTATTTTCAAAGCAACTTTCCGGCAAAAGGATTTTTGAGCTGCAAGTATTCAAAGGGCTTTACACCGGTGAATTTTATGAAGTCTTTCTGAAAATGGGAGTAATCGTAGTAGTACCCATTATGCACCATTTCATTCCAGGTAAGGCCCGGATTTTCGTATAGCTGTTGAAGAATAAATTTATGCCGCAAAATCTGGCAAAATAATTTCGGGTTGATCCCAATTACTTCGTTGAAATAACGCTGAAAACTGCGTGCCGATATTTTCCCGTGCGTTAAGCTGTAAGGATCAATTAGACCATTTCTTTCCAGAATTTCATCAACAATCCTGTCCAAAAAATTATTATTCCGAACACATACCCTTGTCTTGAGCAATAACGCTTCAAGAGAACCCATGCATTCGGTTCTGTTGGGTGATAACTGAAAACAATTATCTATCGCTTCAATTTCAGCTTCAGGGAAAATGGCTGTGCTTTCAATTGCCCCGTTTACAAGACCCTTAAGCGACACACCTGTCAAATTGTAAAACCCGTACGGTTTGAAATTGACACCAAAAAGTTTCGTGCCATCAACAGGATAAAGATTAACATGCTTCGAAAGTTGTCCAACTATGATTGATTCGTTGGTTAAATGCTTGTGTTGAAAAAAATTGATTTTGTTGCCATAACAAAACAGAAGGGTTGGGAAACCTGTTGGGGGCACTTTAAAGCGGATGCTCTCAGCAGTTTCATTGCTGAATTCGAATAGGTAATAATTACTTATAAAAGGATGCAATTCGGGGGAAATAATATTAAACACCGACTGATTGACAATCATATAAGAATTTTATGCTGTATGCTCCAAAAATAATCATTTATCGGAAGGAACGGATCGTCTCTTATTGAATTTGGTTGGCAGGCACTACATCCTCCTACACCCCGCATTGCAATTGAAAGCAAAAAATATTCTATTCCACTTTTACAATTTTTTGGGTGTACAATCCCATTGAAGTACGCACTTTTGCATAGAATATTCCCTTAGGATATGAAGCAAGAGAAAAACTCTTTCGGTGCATACTGAAACCATCGTCCTTTAGCATCAGCCTTCCTTTTGAATCGAAAATTTCCATTTCGTAAATGGGTTCACCTGAATAGCAAAACGTAATTTCTGATTGAAAAGGATTGGGATAAACCAGGCATTCGTTTTCAAGTAAGGGTACAGGGATATAATTATGGATAACAGAGCATATTTCCGCCCGGATTTCTGAATAAGCCTTATCATCATTTCGACCATTTTGTATCGGTAGCGCATGGCTTCCGCAGTATCTGCCGGTCAGGAAAAAGGTGTCGGGTGAAACGGGGAATAAAGGAGAAGTTTCCAAAGCCAGGATTAGTGTGTCGCCGGATTGATACGTACCGAACATTTCACCACAGTTAATGCCGTTTTCGCCTATGGCGACAATTTCGGAACCTACATCGCTAGTGAAATTTCCAATTGCATCAAGTACAATAAAGTGCCCGGTTTGAAACAATCGGTTTTCTTCTTCAACCGCGTAATCATATCCGATAAATTCGGCTAAACAAAAGACGTAATCCCTTTCTATATTGTCGTAAAAATCGAATACCCACTCGAGTATTCCGCAACCGCATCGTGTTGTTTGGTCAATTGAGCTATTTATTTTACGGATAATTTGCGGAATGGAAAGGCCAGTGCTCTCCCCATTTTTAATAAGCAGGTAGTTTCTATCACAACCGTCAATAAAAAAATGGTTTTGTTCTCCACTGAAATTTTGAAATACGGACAAAAACAGGGAATCGCCGAAACTAAATTGGGAAAGGTATTCCCCGCAATTCAATCCATTGCTGCCAAAAATCAAAACCGTATCAGCCGTTACAAATTCGGAACCGGAAATCACATCAATCACCCGAAAAACGCCTGTTTCCATCCATTCATCATTGCCATAGCCAATATAAATACTGTCCATCACCGCAAACAAAATGGGTTGGTTTGAATGCAAATTCCGATAGAAGTTGTACTCGGAACGTTCGCAAATGCAGGCATTGCACTGCCAGGCAGCAAATATGAATAACAAAAGTGAAAGGAAAAGTATCGTGCTTTGTCTTGTCATTTGCGTCTCTTTGAACACATTGCAAGTTATTTAATTATAATGAATGATTCAAGTTTCAGAACAACAACCTATTTCTCCGCAAGGACCGAACCGGTCATAATTCAATTATTTCGCCTTTTTTTGTTGGCCGTTCCACAATCTGGCCGTTGTATTTAATACGCAAAACATTTCCCAGTTTTGAAGCAACCGTCAAGTTTTCCACCCGGCCATTTTTCCATTGCATATCTATTTCGAAGCCGCCCCGTGCACAAAGTCCCTTAATGCTCCCGTCCTTCCATTGGGCTGGCAGGGCAGGAAGCAGATGAATGCAGCCCTGGTGGCTCTGCACGATCATTTCGATCATACCGGCAGCGCCCCCAAAGTTTCCGTCGATCTGGAAGGGCGGGTGAGCGTCGAACAGGTTGGGATACGATCCGCCCCGCACGTTCCGTTTGGGATCTTCGGCCGGGGCCAGCAACATTTGCACCATGCGGTGGGCGTGCTCCCCGTCGAGGAAGCGGGCCCAAAATGCGATTTTCCAGGCCAGGCTCCATCCGGTTCCCTCATCGCCCCGCATCTCCAGCGATTTTTTGGCCGCGTTCATGAACTCCGGCGTTGAATCCCAATTGATTTCATTTCCGGGATACACCCCCCACAAATGCGACACATGCCGGTGTTTGTTTCCGGGATCGTCTACATCCTGCATCCATTCCTGCAGTTGACCCAGCCGCCCGATTTGGTCGGGGGCCATTTTTTCCAGCTTCGATTGGATCAATGCGTCAAATTCCTTGTCGTCGGGGCTGAACATCCGGTTTGCCTCCAGGGCAATTTTAAAGAGCGAACGGATGATCTGGTGGTCCATGGCCGGACCGGCTACCAATCCGCCATTTTCGGGTGAGTTCGACGGAGTGCTGATCAGGAAACCGCTTTCCGGGTCGCGAACCAGGAAATCGGCAAAGAACAAAGCCGCTCCCCGTATCGCGGGCCATCCGCGCTGAAGAAAGGTGAGGGTGTCGCCGGTATAGAGAAAATTTTCCCAGTAATGATGGGCCAGCCAGGCTCCCCCGGTTACCCAGATCCCATGGTCGGCATTGTTGATGGGCGCTGTTCCCCGCCACTGGTCGGTATTATGATGATGAACCCATCCCCGGGCGCTGTAATGCTCTTTTGCGGTTTTTGTCCCTTCAATGACCAGATCATCAATCAGAGCAAACAACGAATGATGGCATTCGGAAAGGTTCAGGGGCTCAACCCCCCAGAAATTCATTTCGCAATTGATGTTGGTGGTATATTTGCTCCCCCAGGCCGGAGCGCGATCTTTATTCCAGATACCCTGCAAATTGGGTGGATTTGTCCCTTCCCTGCCCGATGCAATCATCAGGTAGCGGCTGTATTGGACATAAAGGGCTGCCAGATCATTATCGGGCGCCGCCACGATATTCCGGATCCTTTGGTCGGTGGGAAAATCCCTCTTTTCGTGGCCGCCCAAGTCAATCGCGAAACGGTCGAACAAAGAACGATAATCAGCTATATGCCGTTCCATCAGGCGTTCATACGGAAGCGAACCCAGCGCCTCATGAACCTTTGCACATCGTAAAACCGGGTCGGCCGAAACATCTTTGTAGGAAACATAGTTGGTAGCGGCCGCCAATTTCAGGATCGCCTCATCGGCATTAATAACCTCAATCTTTTGATTGTCGACCCGCACTTCCCCATTTTTTGCATCGATCCGAAGACGGGCGGCCCCGGTCATCACTCCGTCGGGGATATGCACCTCCATGAGCAGAGTATGCTCATCCACTTTCCGAAGACGGTAGCCGGGGTGCGAGCTTTCAAGATGGGCCGTAAAAGAGATCGCTCCCTTTTTACCAGCGGTGTAACGAAGCACGATGGCCTGATCGGGGTTTGATGAAAAATATTCCCGTTTGAAGGATACACCGTTTACCGTGTATTCGGTGCAGGCAAGGGCCTTTGAGAGGTCGAGCGAACGCCGGTAGTTTGTTGCTTGTTCGTGTCCGGGCATTTCCACCCATAAATCGCCAAAGGGCTGGTAGTCGGCCTGATATTGAGGGGCAAAAGGGGGCTGGTCGTCGATGATCCGGTATTTCCATTCCCCTTCAATAAAAAGGGGCTCATCGGTGCCAACAGGGGTCAGGTGCATTTTTTTGTACCCGCTCCGAACGGCATTAAATCCGCCGGTTTTCACATAGTTGATGATTTGAATAGCCAGCTTGTTTTCACCAGTCCTGACCCATTTGCCGGGAATGATATAGATTCGGTTTCCCTCGGGATCGTTGGTTTCACCAATTTTATGGCCATTAAAATAGCTCATATCGTGATCCCGGATCTTACCCATGTTCAGGATCAAATCCTTCCCGTCCCAGGACCCGGGAATGACGATGGTTTTTCGAAAGACCAGGCACCCGTCGAGGTCGGGTAATCCTTTGGTTTCCCAAACACTTTTTTCGCTGATTTCCATCACCGGCCACGACGAGTCGTCGGTTTCGGGGCTAAGGCTTGCTGCCAAATCTTTGTTTTCGGAGAGTTTCCCGAGCCATTCGTCCTTTTGTGCCGGGTATTCATCCTCATTAGCCCGTTTTCCCATGAAAACTTCATTGGCCAGCTTTTCGGCTTCATCCTGTTTGTTTTCGGCCAGAAGTTTCCGGATGGTTTCCAGATAAGCGGCTGCCCCCGGGCGCTGATAATCCCGCGGCCCGCAATCCCATAGGGTTTCTTCGTTGAACTGCAGATGTTCCTTTTCAGGATTCCCAAAAACCATAGCGCCCAACCTTCCGTTACCGATGGGCAGGGCTTCTTCCCAGATGCTTGCAGGTTGCGTGTACCAGAGAAATAAATGATTGTCCCCTTCTGAAGGAGATGAGCACCGGGCAAATACCATGAAGAATGAAACACAAACCCATATGCTTCTAAGGAATACTTTAAACGTAGTGGAATCCGATAATTTCGCTTTATTCCCTTTATTTTCCCTATTCATTTTTCATTTTTTTTGTTCATTCTGCATTTGCCTGCATGATGCAGCGCATAAAGGCTCTTCGGGAGAATGTATTTATCTCCCCAGTTCGAATGCAGCCAGAATAAACGGCCCGACGCCTTTCGAGTCGTTCTTTTGTATTTTCTCTGTTGTGTAGTATTCGTAACTGCCATCGCGGTAGGGATTCCCACCCAGGCCGCAACTGGCACAAATCCGGACAATGGAGGGCAGTCCATCATCGTCGGTAATGACAAATTCCCTGACCAGATCGTCGAAAGTCTCATTAGCCAGATCGAGATACTTTTTGTCAAGGTAGCCCTTTTTAGCCCCTTTGGCCATGGCATAAACGTACATGGCCGTACCGGAACCTTCCAGGTAGTTTCCTTCTCTCCGTCCCTGATCGAGAACCTGGAACCAGCATCCGGTTTCCGGATCGCGCACCCTGAGCAGGGCATCGATGGTTTTCTGAAGAAGGTTGATTATTACAGCACGGTCAGGGTGTGTTTCGGGGAAATCGTCGAGTACATCCACCAGGGCCATCACGTA
>Ga0116164_10001094_pt1 | contig 21025 bp, 14 predicted proteins | sample AD_UKC109_MetaG_FD_89888 | JGI IMG/M metagenome (GOLD analysis project Ga0116164, IMG submission 89888) | Active sludge microbial communities of municipal wastewater-treating anaerobic digesters from Hong Kong - AD_UKC109_MetaG | ecosystem: Engineered > Bioreactor > Anaerobic > Digestate... | reverse complement strand
CAGTCCTGCCGGTCGGCGCGCCAGACCTTGGCGGCGGAGATCCTCCTCCCCTCGATCTCGATGATGTCACCGGGCGAGAGCCGCAGGGTAAGGAGGGCGTTGGGGTCGAGGCGAGCGATCCCTCGGGCCGAGTCGTTGGGGTAGGCCTTGGCCACCTTGAGCTGAATCTCTTTCACGTCTCACACCTTAGATTATGTTGTGGCTATATCGATTTAAGGCTATCCAGATCGCGAACACATTGTAAATTGAGACAGTATTATATTTGATGTTTTTGGCCCCCGAAGATCGAGGTTCGAAGGGCTGAGCCGGACGGTATCGAAGCTTCCTGAGATAAAATCCGACAAAATCTGGTGTGGCAAAAGGGCGAACCATCTAAACCCTTTTAATCCACCTCGACATATCCTCTGCAGGTGAACTTGTTTGGAGAGGGAATGGGAGATAGACGTAAAGGTTTCGGAGGTCGGCTCGATCTTCACCCTCCTCGGCATCGCCGTCACTTCGGCGGTGATCGGAGCGGCGGAGATAGCCTACACCATGCTCTGGATCACCTCCGCCTACGAGAGGAACGGCAAGGACTTCTTTTTGGACCTTTTATACGCCACCAGCTACACCTGGACGGCGGAGTACGTGATTGTGGCGGGGTCGGTGATCCTGGTATCGGCGATAATATTCCTTTTGGCCATGAGCGTCTCCCTCGTCTATCTCAACCTCCTCTCGACCAAGAAGAGAACGCCCAACTTGAACCCCCTCTTCGGGCTCTTCTTCTTGGGGCTTTTGCTACTCATCGTGACCCTGCTCTCGGCGATAATGCTCAGGTACTCTTGAGGTGTTGGCTTTGCGGATAACTGGCGTCATAAGGGAAAGGAGATCTACAATCGAAACGGCCAAAGAGAGGAGTTCTGCAAGAGCGTCCGAAACGGCCGGAGACTCAAGGCCAAACCCTCCAAAAGAAAAATCAGCATCTTCGATCAGTCAGAGATCTGCGGCAGGGCAAAACCAGGAAAGAGCAGCTATCGGGCCCTCCAACCCCACAATTGGGACATTTTCCTTCACTCAGGCTCGGTCGAAGCGGCTTCTCTACCCCTTCGCCGCCATCGTCGGCCAGGAGAAGATGAAGCGGGCCCTGATCCTCAACGCCATCAACCCCTCGATAGGGGGGGTCCTGATCAGGGGACAGAAGGGGACGGCCAAGTCCACTGCCGTCCGGGGGCTCGCGGAGGTCCTTCCGGGGATCGAGGTGGTGGTCGGCTGCCGCTTCGGCTGCGATCCGCGAGACGAGGAGAACCTCTGCTGGGAGTGCGCCGAAAGGCTGGCTGAGGGAGTTTTGCCGACGGAGGTGAGGGCGATGAGGGTCGTCGACCTGCCGGTGGGGGCCACCGAGGACCGGGTGGTGGGGTCTTTGGACATGGAGCGGGCCCTCCGGGGCGGGGAGAGGGCCTTTGAGCCGGGGATCCTGGCGGAGGCTAACCGGGGAATCCTCTACGTCGACGAGATCAACCTCCTCGACGACTACGTCGTCGACGCCCTCCTGGACGCCGCCGCCATGGGGATGAACACCGTCGAGAGGGAGGGTGTGAGCGCGAGCCACCCAGCGAACTTCATTATCGTCGGGTCCATGAACCCGGAGGAGGGGGAGCTTCGGCCCCAGCTTTTGGACAGGATCGCCCTCCAGGTGGAGGTGGAAGGGATATCGGACGTCGAGCAGAGGGTCGAGATCATCGAGCGGAGGAACGCCTTCACCTCGGACCCCGTCAAGTTCAGAGAGGATTTCAGGGCCGAGAGTGACCGGCTCAGATCCAGGATCGTCGCCGCCAAAAAGGCTCTTCCGAGGGTCAGCGCCGGGAAGGGGGAGCTGCGAAAGATCGCCGAGATCTGCGTCGAGTTCGGGGTCGACGGCCATCGGGCGGACATCATGATCGAGCGGGCCGCGAGAACGAACGCCGCCTTCGAAGGTCGGGACGGGGTCGAGACCGGCGACATAGTCACGGCGGCGGAGATGGTTCTGCCTCATCGGATGCGAAAGACCCCCTTCGACGACGGCGAGTTCAGCCCCGAAAGGCTCCGATCGATGGTGAGCTGACCATGCCTTCTGGCTGGGATGCCGCCTCCCTGCCGCCGACCGAAGAGCTGGCATCTCTTCTCCGGAGAAATTTGGACCGAAATTATGGTTGCAAGGTCTTCTTCGCCGGGGCTCCCGTGATGGGGATAAGGCTTCCTCGGAGAAGGGTGAGCATGATCGCCCCCGAGGACGCCATCAGGATAAAGTCGATCCTGGAGATGAGAAAGCCGTCCCTTCGAACAGAAGAGATGGCGACCGTCATCCTCCTTTCAGACGAGACCTTCTTCGAGATCGACCCGAGAACGATTCACAATCTCGCGTTTTCCGATCGGCGAGATGACGGAGAAGGTCTCTCTTATGACCTCGCCGATATCCTCACCGACTTTGCCCGGTCCGAGACCCGGACCGCCTCGAAGTCGCCGAAATCTGGGAGGAGGGCGGAGGTTTTGGCCCAGGGAAAGAGGGGAAGGTACGTCAGGGCCCGGATGCCGCGGGGCAAGACCATGGACGTTGCCCTCGTCCCCACCATCAGAGCGGTCCTCGCCCGCTCCGGCGGTTGCGGCGGCCCTTTTCTCATCAAAGAGGAGGACCTCCGGGAGAAGGTGAGGAGGCGGAAGGTCGCCACCCTCATCGGGATCGTCCTCGACTCAAGTTTCTCCATGGAGGAGTCTGCTCGGGCCACCAAGAAGGTGGTGATCGAGCTTCTCAAAGACGCCTACATGAGAAGAGACCGGGTGGCATTCGTATCCTGCTCGGGAAGGCGGGCAGAGGTGGTCCTCCCCTTCACCTCGGCGGTGGTGACGGCAAAGCGACATCTGGAGAGGATCGAGTTCGGCGGGACGACGCCTCTCTCCAGCGGCCTTGCTACAGGCCTCGCTCTATTGAAGCGAGAGCTGGAGCGCGAGCCTTCCGCCACCCCTATCCTGGTCTTGATCACCGACGGCAGCGCCAACGTCCCCCTGGAGGTGGCAGGTGACGTGGAGGCTGAGGCCGAAGAGGTGGCGGAAGATCTCAGACGAGAGAAAGTTCATCTGCTGGTGGTGGATGTCGGATCTGAGGGGTCGGAGTTGGCAAAGAAGATCAGCATAGCCGCTGGTGGAAAATACGTGAAGACGAAAAGCCCGAACCAGGAGGAGATCTACGCTGCCATCAAGGGCGAACAGATGGAGGCTTCGGGCTTGGGCGCCGGCGCCGGACGGGCCTGAATATAGGGTGAGGTGTTTACAGAGATGGCGTCGTCGTTGGGGCTGAAGGTCGATCGAAGCCGAGGAGAGACGTTCAGGCGGAGGCTGGTGGAGATTGGGCTCTTCGACAGAGATCGAAAGATAGGGTCTGATGAGGGCTACCTATACCTCCCGGTCCAGAATCTGGGCCCAGAGGTGGCGAAAGATCTCGCAGGCCTCGGCGACTTTGAGCTGGTGGAGCTCGGGCTTGATGCGGCTGAGAGGAAAGAGACCCTAGAGGAGATCCTGGGAAGGAGGGCCCACTTCGAGGTGGTGGGGGACGTGGCGATCCAGGACTCGCCCGACGGGGAGGCGGCCTTTGCCATCCTAAAAGTCCAGAAGAACGTCAAGACGGTGATATCGCCCAAAACGCCGGTGGAAGGGGAGTATCGGACCCGCAGGTTCCAACACGTCGCCGGGGAAGAGAAGACCGTCACCATCCACAAAGAGCACGGCCTCCGGTATCGGGTCGATCTGGAGAAGGCCTACTTCACCCCGCGCCTCGGAACTGAGAGGCTAAGGGTGGCGAATCTGGTGGTCCCCGGCGACGTCGTCTTCGACATGTTCGCAGGGGTCGGCCCCTTCGCCCTGCTATTCGCGAAGCGGGGGGCGAAGGTCGTCGCCGTCGACAAAAACCCCATTGCTGTGAGGCTGATGAGGGAGAATGCTTCCCTGAACCGGATCGACAAGATTGAGATCCTGGAGGGGGATGCCGGGCAGATGGCGGAGCGTTACGAGAACTTCGCCGATCACGTCATCATGAACCTCCCCCACACAGCTCACGATTTTCTCAAGCAAGCCATCTGGATCGCAAAAGACGGAGGAGTCGTCCACTACTACGCCATCGCCTCCGAGGAGGACCTCTACGGTCGGGATACGGCCTTCGTCGAAGAGGCGGCCTTGGCCACTGGCGCGAAGATCAGTTTTCTATACCGAGGGATCGTGAGAAGCTACGCTCCGCACCAGTACAACATCGTCATCGATTTCGAGGTGCGAAAGCCCTGACCAAAGTCCCAGAGGGGACTTTCATTTCGTACTCAGACCGAAAAGTATATATTCGACAAATGTCGTATATGAGCATGGCAAAAGTCGTATGCTATTCTCTCCCTCTACCTCCCATAACGGCTTTTGCTCCTCCCTCCTTTTAAGTTCATAGCTCCAAAAGAGATACCATATTCTCCCGAAACGTCTACAACCGATAATCTTTTAAGATGCATACTCTCACCTAAAAGTTGTCCATTCTAAAGCCGTGATCCTTGATGAATCAAATGCCAGCGACGACCGGGATTGATAAAGAAAATGCGGTTTATTCGGTGACACAGTTATCCCGAAAAATAAAATATGTTTTAGCTGAAAATCCTCAATTTAAAGACCTCCTGTTGGAAGGAGAAATCTCGAACTTTCGCAGGCCTGATTCGGGTCATATTTACTTTGATCTCAAGGATGAGAACACCGTCATTGCATGTGTCTATTTTAAATATCTTCAGGATGGGGGCTCCAAGGATCTGGGCAACGGCACCCAAATAGTGGCCAGGGGCTCTTTGATCAGCTTCGAGTCCAGAAGCCAGTATCAATTAAAGATCACGAAGATCACAAAAATTGGTGAAGGGAAACATTCACTGGAAACAAAGCGTCTCAGAGAGAAGCTGGAAGATGAGGGCCTGTTCGACGATGACAGGAAAATGAAAGTGCCTGCAAAACCAAAGAATATTGGTATTATTACCTCAAAAAACAGCGAGGCCGTTCAGGATATCCTTAACGTGATAAGTTCTCGTAATCCGATGATGAAACCAACCATGGCCTATGCGACCATACAGGGAGAGGGGGCGCCCAGCAGTATAATCAAGGCCTTAAAAGATCTTAATGAAGATCCTGATGTAGATGTGATAGTCCTGGCCAGAGGCGGTGGTACTTCAGAAGATTTTATGGCCTTTAATGACGAGGGTTTGGTTCGGGCCGTCGCTTCGAGCAAAAAGCCCGTAATAACAGGCATCGGTCATGCGGTGGATTTGTGTCTAGCGGATATGGCTGCAGACGTTAAAGCCACCACACCATCTACGGCTGCTGAAGCCGCGGTTCCCAATTATCAGAAGTCAGCTCTTCAGAAGTATAAGGTTGTTATCGCAGCTTTAATTGCGTTATTGGTGCTTTTAATACTCGTATTTCTGATCATAGTTGGTTTAATTTCAATATAAAACTGATACTAAAGTATGATAGGAATGCTCCTCCTAATCAGTATCAGCAAATCGATTTCATGATATCGTCTCTAAAAGGCCAAGGTCCCAAGTAATATGGCCAGTAGTGATTGGTTCTGGATTGAGCGAATCCGTTGATCTGCGTGTTTTCCTCAAAGAAACCAGAACCGTGAGACCAAAATGGATGGGCCAAAAATCTACAATTTTTAAAATCAGGGCGAGAGAAAGTCGGAACGAAGGCCGGTCCTAGAACCGGCCTCAACGTCCGCCTCACGCGGTCTCAGCGAACTTGCTGTAGACGTCGCGCTCCTTCTTGCTCGGCTTCACCTTCTTGAGGGCCTCCTCGAAGTGCTTGCTCGCGATCTTGTACTTCTCGATCTCCTCTTCATCCTGGGGCTTTCCGGAGAGAACGTACTCTCTTATCGCCAGCATCACCGCCTCGTTACAGACCGCAGCGATCTCGGCTCCGGAGTAACCGTCGGTCCGCTTTGAGATCGCCACGAGGTCGACGTCATCTGCCAGGGGCCTCTCGGCGGTGTGGATCTTCAGGATGTCGAGCCTTGCCTCCTGGTCGGGCATCCCGATCTCGATCATCCGATCGAACCTCCCTGGCCGCAGGAGGGCGGGATCGATGATGTCGGGCCGGTTGGTGGCGGCGATCACCACGACGTTGTGAAGCGATTCAAGGCCGTCCATCTCGGAGAGGATCTGGCTGATCATCCTCTCGGTGACGTGAGAGTCGCTGGAGCCGCTTCCCCTCGCGGGCGCGATCGAGTCCATCTCGTCGAAGAAGAGGACGGTGGGGGCGGCCTGCCTCGCCTTCCTGAAGATGTCTCTCACCGCTTTCTCCGACTCGCCAACCCATTTAGAGAGGAACTCCGGACCCTTCACCGAGATGAAGTTCGCCTGGCTCTCGGTGGCCACGGCTTTTGCCATCAGGGTCTTTCCAGTGCCTGGAGGGCCGTAGAGCATAATCCCCTTCGGGGGGGTCGCAGCCATGTGGCTGAAGAGCTTGGGGTAGGCGAGAGGCCATTCCACCGACTCCATAAGCTCCTGCTTCACCTCCTTCAGACCGCCGATGTCGTCCCAGTGGACGTTCGGCGACTCCACCAGCACCTCTCGCATGGCGGAAGGCTCCAGCTCCCGGAGGGCATCGACGAAGTCCTCGTTTACGACCTCGATCTTGTTCAGGATCTCTACAGGTATGCTCTCCACTTCGAGGTCCATCTCCGGGACGACCCTTCGCAGAGCTCTCATCCCTGCCTCGCGCGCCAGGGCCGCGATGTCAGCTCCGACGAATCCGTGGGTGATGTCTGCGAGCTTCTCCAGGTTCACGTCCTCAGCGAGAGGCATCCCCCGGGTGTGGATCTGGAGAACTTCGAGCCGAGACACCCTGTTCGGAACCCCGATCTCGATCTCACGGTCGAACCTTCCGGGCCTCCGCAGGGCCTGGTCCAAGGCGTCGGGCCTGTTGGTGGCGCCTATTACCACCACCTTCCCCCTCGACTCCAGGCCGTCCATCACCGCCAGAAGCTGGGCCACGATCCTTCGTTCGACCTCTCCAGTCACCTCCTCTCTCTTTGGGGCGATGGAGTCGATCTCGTCGATGAAGATGATCGAGGGGGCCTCATCTTCGGCCTCCTTGAAGATCTCCCTGAGCTTCTGTTCGGACTCGCCGTAGTACTTCGACATGATCTCAGGGCCGCTCAGAGTCTGGAAGTGAGAGTTCGTCTCCGAGGCGAGGGCTCGAGCCAGGAGGGTCTTTCCAGTGCCGGGCGGGCCGTGGAGCAGGACGCCCTTGGGGGCCTCGACCCCCAACCGCTCGAAGAGCTCAGGATGCTTCATCGGAAGCTCGATCATCTCCCTGATCTTCTTGATCTCGGGGCCGAGACCGCCGATATCCTCGTAGGTGATCCTCGGTATCGCCCTCTCCTCTTTCGCCAGCTTTTCGCTGATCTCGATCCCGGTCCTGTCGCCTATGATCACCGCGTCAGCGGTCGGCGTGATCTTGGTGGCAACAAGCTCATTTTTCATGCCCATCACGCTGATAGCGATGACATCTCCTTTGGTAATGACCCTCCCTTCCAAATATCGGAGAAGATAGTTCTCGACACCCGCTATACCGAGGGGGACAGTCGGTGCGAAGACGACTTTGCCTGCAGGGGCCGACTTGATGATCTTCACAGGCACCCGATCGTCTATGCTCACGCCAGCGTTTCGCCTGATGTTTCCGTCAAGGCGGACGATTCCCGTCCCGGTATCTTCAGGGTATCCGGGCAGAAGAAGGGCTGCGGTCTTCTTCTTGCCAGTGATGGAGAGGACGTCCCCCGCCTGCCATCCGGCGTTATAAAGGACGGCCTGGTCGACCCTCGCGATACCTCTTCCTACATCGGAAGGACGGGCTTCACCCACTTTGAGCGTGTACTCCTCTGCCATATCAATCCTCATACAATGTCAATATCTTTTTATTTCAACCTATCCTCTTACATAGACATGAATGCCGATTGGTGCGGTTTTTGGATCTGCGAGATGACCTTTCGGAGATCATCTCAATGGCATCCCCTTTTTACAGATACCTTTCCAGACCGCCCAATATTCGGAGGTGCTTGGTCACTAACTTGTAGTTAGTACTAGATAGTTACCTTGTATTTAAGGATTTTGCCCCATCACGGCGCTGAGAGGGGATTATGAAGCTCGTTTTTAGCCAGTAGGATATCTGATCTGCAAAACGTCTCATCGAGAAGCCGCTCAGAGATCTGGCGCACTCCGGTCCCATGTTCCATTTAACCTTTTGGAGGCGGTCGGAGAAATTTAATTTCTGCGAGGATAATACGAAACTTAATGCCAGAATGAGAACCATCATTAGAGAAGTCTCTGGTTCGCTCATCAGATCAAAAAGCGAGAGAAAACGCCTTTGAAGGAGGATAAGCCTCGGGTGGGATTTGAACCCACGGCCTCGTCCTTACCAAGGACGCGCTATGCCAGCTAAGCCACCGAGGCACGAAAAGGTGCGATTGCCTCCACCGTGCTTCCTGTTTTTGAACCTTTCGGTCAACCACCCAGCGTTACCTCTCTACCTCACCATTTTCAGAGGAAGGGTTATTTATCCGATCGACCTCAAAGCGAGAAGCGTGTCACCCAAGCTCCAGAACGGCGAAGAGCTGATCCGGGCCCTCCGGCCTCACCCGCTGGCCTTTTACCGGCTCTACGGGATCTGGGTCTACCTCGCTTTGGTGGGGGTCTACTTCTCATCCGGACCCAGGATCGAGGTTCTGGAGATGAGCCCTGAGACCTCGGCTCGGGTCCTCTGGTGGCTCTCCATCCTCGTCCCGGCGGTTCTGATCGCCCTCTTCAGGATCAACTGGAGGTGGCTCTTCGCTTTGGTGATCCCAGGACTTCTAGCCTTCTACCTCCCAAGCCAGCCAGATTATAATGCATTTATCGAGAATGCGGGCCTCGTCTGGTTTGGGAACCAGAATCATATTCTGACGGTCTTCGGCGTCCTGGGGGTTCTGGGGACGGAGGAGCACCGGAGGGCTCATCGGTACTACATCACCAACTGGAGGTTGATCATGGAGTCAGGCCATCTCGGTGTCCACCGGCGGACCCTCCTTTACAGGAACATAAACGACCTGGTGGTGGAGCAGTCCTTCGCGGGAAAGGTCTTCAACTTCGGGACGATCATCCCCATCACCGCCTCGGGCCTCGGCCTCGGCGACGACTTCAGCATGGCGGGTGCGGCTTTGGGAATGAGGGGGGGGATGGTCGGAGCCGGGGGAGGCAAGGCCATATCGACGCCCCGGGGCCGGTCCCACCATCTACTCGAGGGGGTCGGCCACCCAGAAAAGGTTCACGACCTGATAATATCTCTGATGCACTCTCAGGGATGAAACGCGAAAAAAAGTGAGTCGTGATGGGTTTTTGTCTCGTTCTTGCCTCTTATTTCTTTTTTAAGATCCTCTCGTAGACGATCTCCGTCTTTCGAGCGATCTCATCCCAGGTGAACTCCTTTTCGAGCCGTCCTCTTCCGGCCTGGCTGAGCTTCTCCATCTCTTTGGGGTCGTCCAGGAGCCTGTTGATGCACCAGGCGATTGACTCGGGCTGGATGTAGGCCAGAAGACCGTCCTCGAAGTTCTTGATGATGCTGACGGCCTCGGTGGCGATGACCGGCTTTCCTGCGTCCCACCCCTCCAGAACCACGATCCCGAATGGCTCATTTCTGCTGGGGAGGCAGACCATGTCGCAGGCGTTCATCCACTCCTCTTTGACGTTGCTGGGAATGTACCCGAGAAATGTGCAGGACCCATTGACCCCCAGCTCCCGGGCTCTCCGCTCGCATTCCCATCTCATGTCGCCGTCTCCGATGAATACGAACTTAACGTCCCAATGGCGGGCCAGGATGGCTGGGATGGCGTCCACCAGGATGTTGGGTCCTTTCTGGTAGTTCATCCTGCCACAGAAGAGGACCACCGGGGCGAGGGGATGAATCCCGTGTTTCTCCTTCACCATTCCTGGATCTACGGCCCGCCTGAAGCTGCCGATGATCAGGCCGTTTGGTATGATCTCGATCTTCTCTGCTGGGATCTGATAGAGCATCATCAACTCGTCTTTCATCCTCTGGGTGGTGGTGATTACCACCGCCGACTCGTAGCCTCCAAGCCACTCGCGGTGGGAGATCTCTCGCGGGATGTAATCGCTGCTGAAGTTGTTGCCGCATCTTCCCCATTCGGTGCTGTGGAGAGTGATCACGTAGGGGATTTTGTAGGCTGCCTTAATCCTGTTGAGGGCCGTGACTGGATGCCAGTCGTGACCGTGGACCAGGTCGAATTTCCCGAAGAGCTTCTGGACGTGTCCGAACCGGTCGAAGATGGCGTCACACATCCTGTCCATCTGGGCTAAGATGTCCCCAGACGGGTCGGAGTCGACCCTCTGATAGTGAACGCCATTGATCTCGTCGTAGGAGCCGAAATCTCCACGCCGGGTGAAGACATGCACCTCATGCCCCCTCCGAGCTAGGGCTTCGGAGATCTCTGAGACGTGAGGGGCGACGCCCCCGACCTTCGATGAATAAAGGCTCTCCCATGATAGCATCCCTATTCGCATTTCATCCACCACATCAAGATCCGATCGCTTTTCGTCAATTTCGTCGCCGTCTGATTACAAAGAGCAAGATGAAACAAACCTGCGGCATAAACGGGCTCAAAGCCGCCAGTTTGGCTCATCGGTATGGTCAATCTCGTGCTTCACCGAGCTTCGGTCACCAATTTCTGCCGCAATTTCTTATGCTGTCGTCTCATTAACCTTTCGGTTTTCGCTAACCTCTGTCGATGAATCACGCTGCATTTCCACGGGTTGCGTCTAATGATAGCGATTTTTCTGATGGCGGGCTTCTGGGTAACGGTCAGATTTTGATCAATTCAGGAATGGATCTGATTCGGTTCAGCCCATCGCTCCATCCCATGGAGAGAGCTTCCCCTTATCGAGTTTTCGAGCCATTCTTTCGGATTATTCTGAATTTTCCGTTGATTCTGTATGAACTTATATGCACATAAACGTTGTGGTGCGAAAATATCTAAAATTTGCAAATGTATCTGAGAAACACCTATTGTGAGTCTGATTTGTGCAAATCTGTGTTTGTTTTCGAGAAAAATGAGAGAATTTGGGGCCTCGAAACGGTGTGTGTGCTGCGGCTTTTCAAGGTGACGGCGGGATGACAAGAGGACGGTTGTCCTCGCTTCCCCCGCCGGGGATGGGACGCGGTACATCGCAGAAACCGTCCAGGTCGCCGTCCTCGCATCCTTCATATCCGTAGTAGTTCCCCATCGATCCGTCGTCCCACCGATTATTCCCTTCGTCCTTCGCGGCCTCGTCGTTCTTGGAGAGATCGTTTCCATAGACTAGGTTCTCGGTGGTGGTGACGTCAGCCATAAGGCCGAGGAGGTTGTGCCGAATGGCGTTTCTTGTTATGACGTTCCGGCTGGCTCTGATAAGGCTAACCCCAGTTCTGCAAGATGTCACGTTGTTCTGCTGGACGAGGTTCTCGCTGGACATGCCCGAGATGTTAATCCCCTCGGAGCTGTTGTCGATCCTGTTTTGGATCAACTGGTTGCTCTTGCAGCCCTCCTCCAGAGCTATCCCGGTCGGGTTATCGGTCAAGTTGTTGCCCTCCACCGAGGCTCCGATGGAAGAGAGGATATCGATTCCAGTCTTTTCTCCCTCTTTTATGGTGTTGTTCTCCACCTTCGTATAGTTGGATCGGGCCAGGTATATCCCATGATCGTGCTTGCTGAGGTTGTTCAGCTCTGCGGTGTTGTTGTTGCTGAAGACGAAGCTGATGCCATTCCCGTGGTTGGAGGTGATGTTGTTGTCGATTATGTTGTTTTTCCAGGTCTTATAAAGTCTAACTCCGTCGTTTCCGTTCCCCTGGATCCTGTTTCCGATGATCAGATTCTCGTAGGATTCTTCGACGCTACATGGAGGCTCGCTGCAGTACTCCCAGAAGATGCTTTCGATGTAGATCCCTTCGTTTCGGTTGAAAGAGATGACGTTGTTGGCTACGAGCCCCTCGGACCCCTGCAGGTATATTCCCTTCCCGTTCCCCTCAAACTCGCTCTCGAAGCCATTGCTTGAGATGATGTTCTCGGTGATCATAGTGAGGTTGCTTTCATAGATACAGACCCCATCGTTGATGCTCTCCCGGATCTTGTTCTCCTTGATGGTGGTCGAGTCGCTTTTGGAAATCTCAATTCCCCAGTCGTTGTGGATGAGTACGTTTTTCTCGATGTTGTTGTAGGGAGAGTTGTAGAGAATCACCCCGTAGCCGAAAGGAATGTCTCTGATCGTATTTCCGATGATCTGGTTGTTGCTGCAGTTCCAAAGGCCGATGGCGGTCAGATCGTCTCCTTCGAAGGTGTTGTTGACAATTTTATTGAAATCCGAGTAGACCCTTATCCCCGCGTTGCCGATGAGATCGTTGTGCTCGCCAGTCTCGTAGGGAATCGGCCATGTGGCGCCGGTGATGACGAAACCCTCCACGGTTACAAAGTCCGCCCTGATGGCTATGGCCGTCCCCCCACTCCTCTCCACCATCTCGGTAAGTCCGGGGGAGGATCTTTCGATATCCGCCGTGGAGCTTCCTGCCCGGAGGACGGGCGTTCCACCGCCGGTATCGTTTCCTCGCAGCACCACTGAGGGTGTGGTTATGTTCAGGTTCACCAAGTACTCGCCGCTGTGAACCTCGATTGTGTCTCCAGGATCTGCCGAGTCAAGGGCTGCTTCTATTCTGTAAAAATCGCAGCCTTCCTTCCCCACGGTGATCGTCGCCGCCTGAGCTAAAGAGCACGAGGCGATCAGAATAATTATAGTTTCAATTGAGAAACGGCCCATAGAGTCTCACCTAGGCGGATCGTCACGTTTTGGAATAAATAGGATTTGTATCTTGTACCTGCCCTGAAAACCCAATAGGTCGATTTTTGGACTTTTGAGGATCGTCGGCCTGGGATGGATCGGTTTCGTGCCGGATGTCGCCACCGAAGCATTTTTAGTGGGTTGTGACGGTATTGATGTTCATGTGGGGGGTTAAGACGGTGACGAAGCTCATTTTGGCCCTGATGATCCTGATGGCGCTGACGGCTCCAGCCGTCTCAGATGAAGTGGACGACCTCGTACTGGATCTGAAGTACGGACAGGCTGACGTCCGGGCGGCTGCTGCCATCTCTTTAGGCGGCATCGGCGATCCCAGGGCTGTCGATCCTCTGATCGTCGCCCTGGAGGATGAGGACGAGTTGATCCGATCGTTGGCGGCAGCATCCCTCGGTGAGGTCGGAGATCCCAGGGCCGTCGGCCCTCTCATCGCGGCTCTGAAGGATGATGATGCGGGAGTTCGGGCAGGGGCAGCAACGGCCCTGGGAGAGATTGGTGATGTCGGGGCCGTCGATTCCCTCATAGTGGCGGTGAGGGACGAGGATTGGTCTGTCCGCCTCCGTTCAGCCGAGGCCCTTGGCCGTCTGGGCGACTCCAGGGCGGTAGAGCCCCTAGCTTATCTCGCTTCAAAAGACGAGGACGCCAGGGTTTGTGAGGGGGCAGTCAAGGCTCTTGGCGAGATCGGCAGACCTGCCGTAGACGCCCTCGTCGATCTACTGAAGCTGGACGACCTGGAAGTTCGGGGGATGGCCGCTTCGACCCTTGCAGATATCGGCGATCTCAGAGCTGTCGATCCTCTGATAGAAGCCCACGAGTATGACGAGGCGATCAGGCTGGAGAACGGGTCGGCTTTGGCCTGGGCTGGAAGAGGCCTCGCCCTCTACGGCCAGGGACGATATGAAGAGGCGATCCTCTCTTTTGATGCAGCGATCAGGCTGGACAACGAGTCGGCTCTGGCCTGGGTGGGCAAGGGTCTCGCCCTCTACGACCTGAAACGATACGACGAGGCGATTTTGGCTTACGATGAGGCGATCAGGCTGGAGCCCGAATATCCCGACGCCTGGTACAACAAAGGGATAGCTCTTCGAAACCTCGGGAGGTGCGATGAGGCGATCGAGGCTTACGACGTGGCGATCAGGCTCGACCCGGAAGATGCCGACGTCTGGAACAATAGGGGGGTCGCCCTCTACGACTTGAAGAGATACGACGAGGCGATATCAGCCTACGACGAGGCGATCAGCCTCGATCCAGGGTACGCCCAGGCCTGGAATAACAGGGGGGTCGCCCTCTACTACCAGGGAGAGTACGACGAGGCGATCCTGGCTTACGACGAGGCGATCAGGCTCAATCCAGGGTACGCTCACGCCTGGAAGAACAAAGGCGCGTCTCTCCAGGCTCTTGGCAGGAGCGCTGAGGCGGAGGCCGCCTATGCCAAGTCCCGGGAGCTGGGGTTGTAGAGGTCGCGAGGTGGGCAGCGCCTGTGGATTTGTGATCTGGAAAGGCGGGGAATATGGAGAAGAGACGTCAAATCACATGGCTAGTCGCCGTTCTCGGCATCGTCATCCTATTTGCGGGGATCTTCTTTTATTCGGAGAGGGGAGATGCGTGGCGCGTTTCGGATGACGGATTGTTGGAGTACCCGACACCCGCACCGGAATATCGTTTTCTCTCATCCGAGGATGCAGGCGACTCGATCCTCTACGAAGTCAGCTTTTCGAGCCGGGGATCAGAGGTGGCGGGCCTTCTCAGAATCCCCGAGGCTCAGCCTCAGCAGCCAGAAGGCGTTCCAGGCGTAGTGCTCCTTCCCGGCGCGACCGTCACCAAGGAGCAGGAGCAAGGACTGGCGGAGCTTCTCTCAGGCCTGGGATATGCGAGCATCGCCCTCGATCAGCGCAACATGGGCGGCGTCGACATTCAGGGCGATCTGAAGACGTTTCTGGACGGCGAAGAGCCGACTGAACACAAGATGGTCCACGATGCCCTGGCGGCAGCCGAGGTCTTGAGGATGCAGCCTGAGATCGATCCAAGCCGCATCGTGTACGTCGGGGAGAGCAACGGCGGGCGTTTTGCCATCATCGCCTCCGCCCTGGACCCGAAGTCTCGGGGCGTGATCGCCATCAGCACCTGCGGTTACGGTGTGGAGGAGGAAATCAATTATCTGAGGATGAACGGTCCGGAGACGGTCAGGTTCTTCAGGTCGATCGATCCGGAGACGTATCTCAAAGAAATCCCGCCAAGACGGTTCGTGATGATCCATTCGACCAACGATACCCTAATCTCCTTCGATTCCGCACGCCGCACCTACGAGAAGGCGCTGGAGCCAAAGGCGATGCACGTCGTGGGGTGCACCACTCACGGCCGCTGCGGGGAGATGGACCCGTATATCGAAGAGGAGATGGCACGCATGGTATCGTGACGCTAGATCGCAGTGGGGCTGCCCTGTCCGGCCTTGCCAAGCTGGAAAGGGGTCCGCTCAACCCCAAATTCAGAACGTGACTTAAACCCTAGAGCGTTCATCTCTCTACAGCAGAACTTATCAGAAATGTTTGGAATTATAGAATGGCATACGGATAAACAGACGTTCACTGGAGCAGCATTTTGGAATGGCTTTGTAGGCAAATCTTAAATTCTCATGCACCTTAGACTTCATCCGGATTGTAGAGACTGAATTCTATCCCAGGAAGCCAAAGGCTGCTCCATTGTATGAATGAGGGATTATGATGGGCCGAAAAAGTGACATGAGGAAATTATGACTGGCGTTACCTGGCTTCATCTTTCGGATTGGCACCAGAAGGGCAAGGATTTCGATCGAAAAATTGTGCTCCGCGCCCTGCTCAAAGACATTCGGGAAAGAAATAAAATCAGCTCCGATCTGGAGAAAATAGACTTCGTAATATTCAGCGGCGATGTGGCTTTTGGAGGAAAACCAGAAGAATATCTGGCGGCAAAGGAGCAGTTCTTCCAGCCGATCCTGAAAGCTTGCGGATTGGGGCCAGAGCAACTATTCATCGTGCCGGGAAATCATGACCTGGATAGGGATGAATTTGAGCTGCTTCCCCATGATCTAATCAAACCTCTGTCCACTGAGAAAGAAGTTCAAGATTGGCTTGCGGATGATCGCAAAAGACCTAGGCTTTTGGAACCCTTTAAGGCGTTCTCCACGTTTGTAAGAGAGTATACCAAGCAGGGTCAACCAGATTATGCAAATATTAAAATAATACCTGCTGGCGATAAGAAAATAGCGCTTCTCGGACTGAACTCTGCCTGGATGTGCGGGCGAAATACAACTGAAATCGGTGATTATGGACTTGTTACAGTTGGAGAGCCGCAAATTTACAGTGCTCTTGATGAGATTCCAGAAGCCAATCTCAAGATCGCGATTCTTCATCATCCTTTCGACTGGATGAGAGAATTTGATCGCAATAGGATAGAAGATCCGCTCAGACAAGAATGCGATTTCATTTTGCGAGGGCATCAGCATAAGCCAAAGGTGGAGATAACCAAGGGCACATCCGGAGATTGTGTCATCATTCCGGCGGGAGCGTCTTACGATCGTCGAATGGCCGGAAATCCTCGATATGCCAATTCGTATAATTTCGTCCATCTGGATTTCGATACGGGGAACGGGGCGGTTTTCCTGCGTCGCTGGAACGATGATGGGAACAGATGGCTAGAAGATATCGCTTCGTGCAAGGGTGGAAAATACGATTTTAGTTTGTTCAAATCTGATGCAGAACCTTGCTTTGAAGCGACTCCTGCCTCAATCAAGTTGCTTCCCCCCGATCAGATTCCAGCGCCACCTCGCGACTTCAAGGGCCGCGAAGATGAAATTCAGGACATTCTATCCAAATTTGAAAAAGGAGCTACTATCACCGGCCTTCGTGGCATGGGTGGTGTGGGGAAGACGGCGTTAGCTTTGGTTCTGGCAGATAAACTGAAGAGCCGATTTCCAGATGGCCAGATCTTCATAGATATGAGGGGAACGAGCACAAATCCAATCAACCCTCCTGTAACACCTGATGAAGCCATGGCCCACGTTATTCGGGCTTTTAAACCAATAGATCGTTTACCCGAAGACCAAAACGAGCTGCGTGGATCGTACACTTCAACTCTAACGGGTAAAAAAGTTCTATTACTGCTGGACAACGCCGCCAGCAAAGACCAAGTATATCCTTTGCTGCCTCCGGAAGGATGTTCAGTCCTCATCACATCTAGGATAAAATTTGAATTATTTGGCTTGGTGGAAAAAGACCTGGACATCTTGCCACCAGAAGACGCCCGCGAGCTTCTTCTTGAAATCGCCCCTCGAATTGGTGATAGAGCGGATGAGCTGGCACGTCTTTGTGGCTATCTGCCAATTGCTCTGCGCAACGCTGCCAGCGCTCTGGCCGAAAAGAAGGATTTGAAAGTCTCCGATTATGAACAACGTTTGAAAGATAAAGTTGCCAGGCTGAAATTGGTACGGGGTTCATTCAGCGTGAGCTACGATCTTCTCCCCCCGATTAGGAAAAAGCATTGGAGACGTCTATCTGTCTTTCCCGAAGATTTTGATCGAGACGCTGCAACTGCAGTTTTAAAGATGAGTCCAGAGGCATCGGCAGAGGCTTTAAAAGATCTCGTCCGCTGGAGCCTGGTTGACTATATTCCAACCGCAGGTTCTGAGGACGGGAGATATAAGCTACATGACTTGGCTCGCATCTTTACAGAATCGTGCCTGGCTCAAGGTGAGCTAGCCGATATCCAGCAGAGACATGCCAAATACTACTCGAAAGTTCTTTCTGAAGCAGAGGATCTTTATCTGAAAGGCGGGATGGATCTATTTGAAGGCCTCAAGCTATTCGATCTCGAATGGGCCAATATCAAAGTAGGGCATGCATGGGCAAAAAGTGCAATTCGATCTGAGATATTGAATAAAAGTGATTTTAAATTAATAATGAATATGTCAAATTCATACGGGAATAGTGGGGTCCATATATTGGATTTGCGTCTGCATCCACTAGATAAAATTAGCTGGTTCGAGACGGGATTAGTTGCTGCTAGGATGATGAAATATCGCAACGCTGAAGGAACAGCCCTAGGCAATCTAGGGGCTGCTTATTCCCAACTTAGCGAGACGCGCAAGGCCATCAAGTTCCACAACCAGGCACTGATGATCAATCGAGAGATCGGCGACAAAAGTGGGGAAGCAATCAACCGGGGCAACCTGGGGAATGCTTACCTTAATCTGGGCGAAACGCGCAAGGCCATCGAGTTCTACGAGCAAGCCCTGATGATCAACCGAGAGATCTGCAACAAAAGTGGCGAAGCAATCACCCGGGGCAACCTAGGGAATGCTTACCAAAATCTGGGCGAAACGCACAAGGCCATCGAGTCCTACGAGCAAGCCCTTATTATCTCGCGAGAAATCGGCGACAGAAGAACCGAAGCCGCCAACCTGGGCAACCTGGGGCTATCTTACGCTGATCTGGGCGAAACGCGCAAGGCCATCGAGTCCTACGAGCAAGCCCTGATTATCTCGCGAGAAATCGGCGATCGAAGGGGCGAAGCAAACCCCCTGGGCAACCTGGGGAATGCTTACCTTAATCTGGGCGAGACGCGCAAGGCCATCGAGTTCAACGAGGAAGCCCTGATAATCTCTAGAGAGACTGGCAACAGAAAGAGCGAAGGTGCAGTCTTGGGCAACCTGGGGCTGGCTTACTCTGATCTGGGCGAGACGCGCAAGGCCATCGAGTTCTATGAGCAGTCGCTTTCCATCTTCCGAGAGATCGCATATAGATGGAACGAGGCAGAATGCCTCTGCAATCTGGGTAAAGCCTATCTAGACTCAAAGGAAATCGACAAGGCCATCGATTACTGCACGAAGTCAATAAATCTCGCCCGACAAATTGAATACAGAAAAATTGAAGGAGATGCACTATGTACCCTGGGCAGGGCCTTCGCCGCCGAAGGTGACCTGGAAAAAGGCCTCAACTACTGCGACCAGGCTTTGAGGATCTTCAAAGATATCGAATACGCCGAGGGAGAGGGCGAAGCTCTATTTGCCAAAGCGTCAGTCCTGCACCAGCTCGGCAGGAACGAAGAAGCCGCGCAATGTGCCCAAGAAGCCCTGCGGATCTTCCAGAGGATTGAAAGCCCCCTGGCAGAGAAAGTCCGCCAGCAGCTTGCAGAATGGCAAGCAAGCCGGGCAAGTTAGTCGTAGAGAGAACATTTCTCGGGCACAAACTGTAGCCTTGTGCGCTTCGCCTTGTCCTTTTTCTCACCTGAATACCCCAGGGTACCCCCCCACCGTCGCCCGGAGGAGAACGTCGATGATCAGGGCCGCAAATAAAACCGCCCGGTAGTTTGCGCCCTGGTAGAAGATCCCCTCTCCTCGCTTGGCGGTCGGCTTTCGTATGAAGTCGAGGGTCTGGGCGATCATCCAGCTTCCGGCGACGATTGCCGCGGCGAAGTAGATCAGCCCAAGGCCGGTGACGATCCCGAGGGCGAAGGATAAGATGACGCCGACGATCCAGGCCGCGGCGACGAGCTTTGCGGTCTTGGGGATTCCGAAGGTGACGGGGAAGGTCGGTATCCCCTCCCGTCGGTCGCCCTCCACGTCCCGCGAGGCGTCGCAGTTGGTAAACCCCCAGTCTGTGATGCAGATCATGGCCCCGAGGACGATGGCGCCAGCGTGGAGGCCCGGCCCATCCTTGAGGATTCCAGCCGGTGCCATGGCGAGCCAGACGCCTACGGGCACAACGCCGTAGGCGAGGCCCACGAGCGCCCAGGAGAATGGGGTCGTCCTCTTCGCAGCCTTCGAGTAGACGGCCATGATCAAAGTCGCCGCGATCAATGCGATGAGGCTTTCTGGGTTGAGGTAGAGGGCGACAGCGGCCGCAATCCCGAACAAAAATCCCGAATAAGCGAGGGCCGACGACCTTGTAACCTGCGAGGATGGGAGGGGCCGCCCCGGCATCCCCACGGCGTCGACGTCGACGTCGCAGCAGTCGTTGAAGACGTAGGAGCTTGTGATGGCGAAGTACGCCCCCAACGTTGCGATGACGAAGGGAAAGGCGGGCGGGAGGCCTCCGGTGGTGGCGTAGGCCGCAAGGAGCGCCGCCGCACCTGGAAGGGCGACGTCCATCGGCGCCAGGGGCGGGCGGAGAAGCTCCACGTAGGCCGCAAACCTGCTGCCGTTCTCCCCGGTCTTCGCATCTTTTGCATCCGTGCTGCCCTTCAAAGCTTTCTCCTCCCTCAGTCCAGGAACCCTTCGAAGATCTCCATGTAATCCTGAGGTCGGACGAGCCAGTCGAGAGTTCCCTTCTCCCTCCCGATGGGGTAGATCTCCCGATTCCGTGAGAGGCCGAGGGCCTTCACCTTCGGAACCTCGACCATCCTCAGGGGTGCCGCATCCTCGCAACGGGGGTTTATGACGAAACCGTCTTCTGTGAGGAAGTAGGCCCCGCCACCCCTTTCCTTTATCGGGTCATAGATCGATGAGAACTCTCTTGCGACGAAGTTGGCCATCTTAAGCTTCTTGTTGGACTCGTTTATGGTGATGTGACCATAACCGGGAGGCACCACCACCTTGTCGCCGGCCCTGGCCATCACCACCACCACGTCGCTCAGATCCTCCTTCTGGAGAAGGTAGGTCGCCTCCCCCTCAAGAACCTCGTAAACCTCGGGGTATGTGATCTCCTGGCCCGGAACCTTCGGGTGATAGTGGCCTGCGGTCTTGACGTACTCGCACCCCAGCATCAGAGGCGGGATGATGGTGATGTCGTACCTGATGCCCTGATCTTTGAAGAGGTCGCCATCCCTCCTGCTGAGGAAGAGGTCCCGATACATGTAGTAGAGCTCCAGGTTATCTGTGCCCCTCGCCCACTCTTCGTCGTATAGAACCTCGTCCATGTCGTGGAGCATTCTCACGTCGGGCTCCTTCGTCTTTCCGCCGAATTCGAGCTCGTTCAAGTCTCAACACCCGTTGGTGAATGGCTCGGCAAATTTATAACGTTTTTCCGAGAAGTAGACATCATGGAAAATGATGAGAAGCCCACCACTTTCTGCGATGACCAGAGAAAGTTCATCATGACCTTCGTATCCACCACCGCCGAGGCGATCCAGGCGACCCAGGGGACCGGCGGCCT
>Ga0116164_10001092_pt1 | contig 21052 bp, 16 predicted proteins | sample AD_UKC109_MetaG_FD_89888 | JGI IMG/M metagenome (GOLD analysis project Ga0116164, IMG submission 89888) | Active sludge microbial communities of municipal wastewater-treating anaerobic digesters from Hong Kong - AD_UKC109_MetaG | ecosystem: Engineered > Bioreactor > Anaerobic > Digestate... | reverse complement strand
CGGCGACAGCTTTTGCAGGAGTTTCTGGCTGAGTTTCTGGTTGAGCATTACAGTGGTAAAGGTACGATGGGAATGTGAGATGCGAAACGGCAGAAGCCCCGCAATGTTGCTGTTTCTGCCTGTTTTCCCTGCGCTGAAATCCCTAATTTTGCAGACCGAAATCATAGGTATGAACAGAATAGAACCATTTCAATATATCAGTGAGCTGAAGGATCATGCGGGCGCACAGGTGGAGTTGCGTGGCTGGGTGAGCAACCGCCGCGACAGCAAAGGCCTGGTGTTCATCGTGCTGCGTGACGGCACCGGATTCGCACAGTGCGTGGTCAATGAGGAGTCGGTTGGGGCTGAGCAGTTCGAAGCGGCCAAACGTTTGGGACTGGAGAGCTCTGTCATTTTATGGGGAGAAGTGCGGGAAGACGAACGACAGATCGGTGGCTATGAGGTGCAGGTGAGCAAGCTGCAGGTCATTCAGGATGCGGCCGATTATCCCATCGCCAAGAAGGAACACGGCGTGGATTTTCTCATTGAGAACCGTCATCTCTGGCTGCGTTCCACCAGGCAGTGGGCCATCATGCGGGTGCGCAACCGCGTCATCTATGCCATCCACAATTTCTTTCAGGCAAATGGTTTCCTGCAGATGGATGCGCCCATCTTCACCGGTAACGCCGTAGAAGGAACCACTACTTTATTTGAAACAGATTTCTTCGGACAGCCGGCTTACCTGTCGCAGTCCGGTCAGTTATATGGTGAAGCGCTCGCCATGGCACATGGCAAGATCTACACCTTCGGCCCGACTTTTCGTGCAGAAAAATCCAAGACGAGAAGACACCTCAGCGAGTTCTGGATGATAGAACCGGAGATGGCTTTCTATGACCTCGATATGGACATGGACCTCATCGAGCAGTTCATCAAAGCGGTGGTGGCAGACATCCTCGAACACTGTAAGCAGGAACTGGAAACACTTGGTCGCAACACCACCTTCCTGGAGAATGCGGTGCAGCTGCCTTTTCCCCGTGTACACTACGACGATGCCGTGCGCATCATCCGTGGCGAGCAGGACGTGAACGGAAAGAACAGCATTCAGACCCTGGAAGCAGATCTCGAAGCACTTCGTGCGAAAAAGGCTGAGTGTGAAAAAGAGATCGCAGAGCGGGAAGCGAAGATCGCTGCAGGTGGCATGAAGAAGGGCGAAGTGAATTTCAACCAGAACAAGATCGATACGCTGAAGAACGAGGTGAAAGACCTCGACGAACAGCTGACCAATATTCCGCAGTGGCTGGAGAGCGCCCGCAACTTCGAGTGGGGCGGCGATCTGGGCGGCAGCGATGAGACCGTACTCACACGTCTCTTCGATTGCCCGGTCATGGTGTACAACTGGCCGGCAGAAGTGAAGGCTTTCTATATGAAGCGTGACCCGAACGATGAGAAATATGTAAAGGGTGTGGACGTACTCGCTCCTGAAGGATACGGCGAGATCGTGGGTGGTGCCGAGCGGGAAGACAACATCGACTTCCTCATCGAGCGTATCAATAACGAAGGATTGCCGATGGAGGCATTCCAGTGGTACCTCGACCTGCGCAGATTCGGTACTGTTCCGCATGCAGGATTCGGTCTGGGTCTCGAACGCTTCGTCATGTGGTTCACCGGCATCCAGCACATTCGTGAATCCATTCCGTTCCCGAGATTTTACGGCAGGCTGAAGCCGTAACTGGAATTAGCCAATGAGAGAATTAGCTAATTAGTCAATTGGAGAAAGGGCTGATAAAGGACTGATTCGCGATAGCAACGAGACAAAACCCATTGACTAATTTTCTCATTAGCTAATCAGCTATTTGGAAAATAGGCTGGTCAAAGATTAGTCCCCGATAGTTATCATTCAAAATCCATTAGCTAATTACCACATTAGCTCATTCTCACATTACCTAATTTTCACATTAGCAAATTACCTAATTCTCTCATTCATCACATCAGCTTCCTGATGATCTCTTCCACGCTGATGCCTTCGGCTTCTGCCTTGTAGTTCTTGAGCACGCGGTGTCGGAGCACGGGGAAGGCAACTGCACGCACATCTTCCATATCAGGAGAGTACTTGCCATTGATGGCGGCGTGGCATTTGGCACCAAGTACGAGATACTGACTGGCACGTGGTCCTGCTCCCCAGGCGAGGAATTCATTGGCCACGGCGTGTGCACCTGCAGTTCCGGGACGGGTCTTGCCTGCCAACTGCACGGCATATTCGAGTACGTTGTCTGCTATGGGTATGCGGCGGATGAGATGCTGGTAGAAGCGGATCTCCTCATCGCCGATGATCTTGTGCAACTCCGGCTTGCTGTCTATGGTGGTGGTCTTTACCACATTGACCTCTTCTTCAAAGCTGGGGTAGTCCAGGCTGATGTTGAACATGAAACGGTCCAGCTGCGCTTCGGGCAGCGGATAGGTTCCTTCCTGTTCAATAGGGTTCTGGGTAGCCAGTACGAAGAAGGGCAAAGGCAATTTGTGTACTTCACCACCCACGGTCACATTGCGTTCCTGCATGGCTTCCAGCAGAGCGGCCTGGGTCTTGGGCGGGGTACGGTTGATCTCATCGGCCAGGATGATGTGGGCGAAGAGCGGACCTTTCAGGAATTTGAAGTTGCGGTGTTCGTCCAGGATCTCCGTACCGGTGATGTCACTCGGCATGAGGTCAGGCGTGAACTGTATGCGTTTGAAGCTGAGTTCGAGTACATCGGCGATGGTTTTGATGAGCAGGGTCTTCGCCAGACCGGGCACACCCACCAGCAGACTGTGTCCATTGCTGAGGATGGACATCAGTACCAGCTTCACCACTTCTTCCTGACCTACAATGACCTTGTGGATCTCGTCGCCCAGTTTCTTATAATCTGCTGCCATCGCATCAATGGCTTCCACATCGCTGTTGAACTGCTTCATGTTTTCTTATTTCCTGCCGAGGTCATAGGATGCCCGGATAAGTTCCTGCATATTCTCACAACCGTCGTATATAGGGTCCACCCGAAGGTAAACAGATTTGATCTTCTGGTCCACCCACTCGTTCAACGCTTCCTGCTGTTTGTTGTTGAGCGCTGCTGCCTGCAGTCTGTAGTAGTCGTCTTCCAGGTTGGCTACGTGTGGCGCACTCTGGCTCTTGAGCTGTACGATGCGCAGTCCGCGGGAGCCATCGTAATCGGTGAACTGTACGATGGCAGACACTTCACCCGGCTTGAGTTTCTCAATGGCGTAATACAGTTCCGGGTCCATCTCGTCGATGGCAAAAAGGGAAGAACCGGTTTGCGGATTGGTCATATCGCCACCCACCAGTTTGGAATATTCGTCGTCGCTGAATTTCGCTGCTGCATCACGGAAACTGATATTGCCTGCCATGATCTGGGTGCGTATGCTATCCAGTTTTTTGGTGGCAATGGTCACGTTGGTATTGGTGACCGGCGGGGTGATGAGGATATGTCTGAGACAGACCTTATCGCCCTGGCGGCTGTGCATCTTGATGATGTGGTATCCGAACTGGGTGGCTACCACATTGCTGATCTCATCCGGCTGCAGTTTGAAAGCTGCAGCTTCGAATTCGGGTACGAAAGTACCACGGGTCTGACAGCCTAATGAACCACCATCCTCCTTGGAACCGGGGTCTTCTGAGTACAGACTGGCCAGCAGATCAAAACTATCGCCGTCCACCAGGCGCTGGTGGATCTCTTCAGCTTTCTGTTTGGCATATGCTTTTTGTTCTGCGGTTGGTTTCGGTTTAATGGTCAGTTGTGCCACTTCCACTTCTGCATCGAAGTAGGGCAGGCTGTCTTTCGGAATGTTGTTGAAGAAATCTTTCACTTCGCTGGGCGAAACGGTCATATCGCCGGCAATGTTGCTCTTCATTTGATCAGATAGGAGTATGTTGCGTATGTCTTCACGGAATTCTTCTTTCATTTCCTGAAAGGTCTTGCCGTAGAATTCTTCCATCTTGTCTCTGGAACCGAACAGCGATTCATAATAGCGCAAACGCCTTTCCAGTTCGTACTCCACCTGTTCGTCGGTCACCACTACACTGTCTTTTTCAGCCTGGATGAGCAGCAGTTTCTGGGTCACCAGTTCCTGGAGGATGTAACAGCGCAGATCGTCTGCCACTTCACCATTGGAAGCCTCCTGGTAATAGATGCTTTCCACCTCACTCTGGAGGATGATCTTGTCGCCCACCTGGCCAACAATGCGGTCTATGGTCTTCTGTGCAGACAGGGTGGTGCCCGCCAAAAGGCTAAGGGTAAGAAGGATGAGTTTGTTCATATCAGTAGATCTCGGCGTTGTTGCGCTGCATGGCGTCTTCATACATGCGTGCGTAATTGCTTTTCAGCACGTCCAGTTTCTGTTTATTAATGAGTATGCGCCTGATGTCTTCCCGCACATAATCGAAAGGAGCAGGGTTTCCGCCCACCACATATTCGTGTACTTTAACGAGGTATCGGTTGTTTTCGTCTACCATCTCTACCACCTGGTTTGTGCGCAGCCTGCCATTCTCATACAAGCTGAGTGGCAGTAACCTGAATAGACTTGCTTCATCCAGCCAGGTCTGACTTTCATATACGTAATTAGTGCAATGGGTCAGGCTGAAAGATTCCAGTTCATTGCGGTACTTGCTGATGTCTTTGACAAACCAGTTGCGAAGGGTATCATAACCGCTCACGGCCACCGGCATTACCGCATAGGAAAGCCGGTAGATGTCGCTCTTCAGCGTAAAATCCTTCCGGTTCCTGTCAAAGTACGACTTCAGGGTATCTTCGGCGATCAGGGTATCCAGGTTCTCAGCCAGCCATCGCCGTTCATATGCATAAATGAGCAGAGATTCTTTATAGTCTTCCGCCTGTTTCTCTATGTCTTCGAGCTGCTGCGGAAGGTTGCTTTCAGCCACCCGCAATACCAGCTGGTGCCGTACCCAGTTGTCTATATATTCACGAACGATGGCGGCACTGTCTTCCGGTGAAGTGTCTTCGCCGGTCAATCCCTTGATATCCTCTGCATAGAGGTATTGATCATATACCCGTGCCAGAGGTTCACCGGCGGGCGACTGGTTCCTGTTCCCGCAGCCGAAAGCCGTGAGGAGCAGGAGCCAGCCTGTAATTGCCGATGCATGGAGGTTCTTCAAATTATTGAACCATTGAATTGAATACCTTCTCGTTGACTACCACCGGATACTTTTCGCGGAGAGAAGTGATCCACTCCTGTTCCAGCTGATCCTGATAATCAGAAATTACATAGCCGCGTGCTTCTTTCAGCGTCTTGGGCATAGGTGGTATCACACTGTGCAGCTTGATGAAAGTGATGTTGCCGTTGGAGCCCAGAATATCTTCGCTCATTCCGGGCTTCTTGTTCATCGCATCCACATTGCTGTTCTGACCGTTCAGGAATTTGTTGTGTTCAATGTTGACCACAACTACGCTGTCAGTATTCATCTTCTGCAAAATGAGACTATCGGCAGTATTCTTCTTCACCATTTTTCTGACAGCCTTGGCAGTAGCAGCGTCAGCGCACTTATAAATGCTGGCGTCCACCCTTTCTTCCCACATGTAGTCGCTCTTGTGCATGTCATAGAAAGCTTCCAGACCAGCGGTATCCTGCGCAGCTGCGGTCCATACTTTCTGTTCCAGCAGGGCGAACAGCGGAATACCGTCGCGGTACTCCTGCATCAGGCGGCGGAAGTCTTCGTTGCGGGCTGACATGTCGTATTCTATCAGCATGTTGTCTCTGGAAGCTTCGTAGATGCTGCGGAATTTACCCTGGATATCACGGTCTCTGCTGGTGCGTTGTTTCACCTGCAGGGTGATGGCGAGATCGTCCTGGGTATAGGTCTTGCTGCCGATGGTGAATACCGGTTTATCCATGCCTTTAGCCTTATCTGCACTCCACTCATTATTGAGGAAGGTGCTGTCAAGGGTAGCCACAACAGCTGCAATGTTGTCCGGATACTCCATGAACTTATAGGTTTGTTTCACCTTGCTCACATAGTCATTGCGCAGTTCAGAATATTGGCTGGTGCGTTCTATACGGCTCTTGATGTCCACGCGGGCATCTTCGAACGGAGCAATACCCCGCTTTTCCTGGAGGCGGATGATATGCCAGCCGTAAGCGGTTTTCACAGGTTTGGAAATATCACCGGGGTTCTTCAGGGAGAAGGCAGCTTCTTCAAAAGGCTGTACCATCTTGCCTACGCCAAACCAGTCGAGCTGTCCCCGCTTAGCTGTGCCCTGGTCATCAGAATAGCGGTCACACAGTTCATTGAAATCTGCCCCGTTCATCAGCATGAAATAGATGCTGTCTGCCAGAGCTTCCTGACGTGTGTTTGCGGCATTGTCGTCTTTTGGGTTGGTCTTGATGAGGATGTGCTGCACATGCACCTGACCACTGGCCGGGCGCTCTTCTTTTACCAGCAGGAAGTGATAGCCATATTTGGTCAGGAACACGGGAGACACGCCACCAACCTTCGTCTCGAAAGCCATGTCTTCAAAACGCATGTCCGGAATGCTGAAGCCGGTCACCCAGCCTACCCTGCCACCACTGGCACTGATGTTCGGATCGCTGGAGTATTCGCGGGCGGTATTTTCAAAGTCAGCACCCTTTTGCACTTTTTCCCAGGCTTCGTTGATCTTCGCCAGGGCAGCAGCAGAATCTGCCGGTGTACTTTCCTTTCCCAATCCCTGCATCACATGATACACCAGACGTTCTGTGCCCATGCGGTCATAATGCTTAACGATGGCAGCTTCCAGTACTTCCTTGTCGAAGTTGGACTTGATGAGCTGGTCGCCGTATTTGTCCAGTTCTTCCCGCACCTTGCGGGTGGTGTCAATGCGCAGGGCATGCGCTTCAGCAACCTTCAGTTTGAAATTGATGTAGAGATCCAGGTATTCCTGCAGACTGGCTTCAGAAAAATCACCCTGTTTGGTGGGGTTGTTCTTCTGATACACATAGAGGAATTCACTGCGGGTGACGGGCTCTCCGGCTACTGTGAACAGAACCGGATCTTCCGTGCCATTCTGGGCCATAGCCGGGAGGGCTGTGCCCAGCCAGATCAACACAGGTACTAGGTACTTTTTCATGATGGCGGTATGATTCGTTTTAAGAGGAGGCAAAATTACCATTTTTTGGCCGTTGGATGGCAGCATACCGACCCCAAAAACGCCCGTCCTTGCTGATTATTTACCTACCTTTGGCTCTTAACATTTCATTATGATCATCGAAAAGAACAGGGTGGTCTCCCTGGCCTACCGCTTGCGTCGTGATAATGCGGAAGGCGAAATGATCGAAACCGTTGATTCTTCTCAGCCTTTTGTCTTTCTGTTTGGTGCCGGTGGCCTGCTGCCGGAGTTTGAGTCTAACCTGTCTGGAAAGGACGTGGGCGACTCAGTAGATTTCGGTATTGAAGCGGCCAACGCTTATGGCCTGCCCGACGACAATGCCCTGGAATTTGTACCTAAAGACATCTTCATGATAGACGGCCAGCTGGCCGAAGACCTGCTCACCATTGACGGGTTCGTGAACCTCCGCGACCAGGAAGGACGCCTCATGCGGGCCAGGGTGGCAGAAGTGAACGAGGCCGAAGTGCTGCTGGATTTCAACCATACGCTGGCAGGACAAGACCTGTTCTTCAGCGTAGATGTACTGGAAGTTCGTGAGGCTACTGAAGAAGAGATCGAGCACGGTCATGTGCACGGTCCGGGCGGACACCACCACTGATCATAGATTGGGGGTCCTTCCCCCGTCCACCGGCAGATTGATGCCAGTGATATAGCCGGACGAAGGGCTGGCCAGGAAAGCAGCGGCCTGTGCCACCTCTTCAGGCCTGCCGAAGCGTTTCATCGGTATCTCTTTCAGCATGGAAGCCGCGGCCTCTTCTTCTGAGGTGCCGCTCTTGCCGGCTTTGTTTTTTACAATGGTACTGAGGCGTTCCGTTTCGGTAGCGCCGGGCAGTATATTGTTGACCGTGATACCATATGGTGCTACCTCATTGGCCCAGGTCTTGGCCCAGTTGGCTACTGCTCCGCGAATGGTATTGCTCACTCCCAGGTTCTGCAACGGAGCTTTTACACTGGTGGAGATGATATTGATGATGCGACCATAGCCGCTTTCACGCATGCCCGGCAACAAGGTGGTGGCCAGGATATGATTGTTCACCAGGTGGGCGTGGAATGCTGCTTCAAAGGATGCTATCGGCGCTTCTGTGATCGGTCCGGAAGGTGGTCCACCGGTGTTGTTGATGAGGATGTGCACAGGGCGGCCGAAGACAGAGAGAAATTCTTCTACCGCAACTTTGACCGTTTCGGGTAGTGAAAAATCGGCTGTGATGTACCGGTGTTCCTGTCCGTGCGGCGATGGTAAACCTGCTGCCACCTGTTGCAGTTTCTCTGCATTGCGTGCCATCAGAATGACCGTGGCACCCATGACCGCCAGCTCTTCTGCGATGGCTTTTCCGATGCCCTGAGTGCTGCCGCAAACCAGTGCGTGCTTACCTTTCAATGAGAGATCCATCTTTACGCTTTCTGTACTGAATGGGTTACATTTATACCCCGTAAACATCCAAAGATATGGCAATAGCAGCACCTTTCAACCTGAAGCAATGGATCAATGACAACCGCGACAAGCTGAAACCACCCGTGGGTAATCAGCAGGTCTATCGGCTGAATGAAGACTTTATTGTGATGGTAGTGGGCGGGCCGAACGCCAGGAAAGACTACCACTGGGAAGAAGGTGAAGAACTGTTCTACCAGGTGGAAGGTGATGTGACCGTTCGTATTCAGGAGGACGGCAAACCCAGAGACATCGTCATCAAAGAGGGCGATATGTTCCTGCTGCCTCCACGGGTTCCGCATTCACCACGACGTCCCGCCAACACCGTAGGTCTGGTGATCGAACGCTACCGCAAACCGGATGAAAAAGACGGCTTCCACTGGTACTGTGAGAACTGCAACAACCTGCTGTACGAACACTATTTCGAGCTGACCGATATCGTGACCCAGCTGCCCAAAGTAATGCAGACCTTTTATGACAGTGAAGACCTGCGCACCTGCAAGAACTGTGGTACGGTCATGTCAAAACCGCAATAAGGCGGAACACAGATTGGACGCCTGACTGCGTCAGGCAGGGATTGGACTGATTGGAACTGATTTTATTTCGTCGGACATTCTCAAGCTCCACCTGTCTTAAATTTGTTTTCGAATATTTTGCGTCTGATCTGTGCCTTCTTTCCAAAATTCAGCAATAGTCCTACCTCCAGATCTGTAGCCTTCAGATAGTTCAGAAGTTGGTATTCATGTTCTTCCATTAGTGTCTCTGCAGCTTTCAGTTCCAGAATAACCTGATCTTCAACGATCAGATCTGGTAGGTACGTTCCAACTTCTTTATTATCATAGAATACCTTGACCATACGCTCCTTCTAAGTCCGCAAACCAACTGTCTTGAGCTCTATCATTAAAGCATTCAGGTACACACGCTCAAGAAAGCCATAGCCCAGCGTATTATAAACTTTATAAAAACAGTGAATTACCAGCTCTGTGATATCTTGATCCAAATATTTGACCGCTTTCATAGATGGTATAAATATATTCTAATAAATACTCATTAAGATTAACCTGCAAGGTCTGATCATCTGCTTAATCTGTCTCATCAGTTAAATCCGTGTTCCCTTCTTACATTGATGCCTTCGCTATTCCTCTGACAGACGCATATGTGCCTGCACCGCCTTGATCTCGCCGAACGAGATATCATCACTCAGCTTCTTTTTCAGATCGGTGAGCGATGCATTCGGCTCTCGTAAACAGGCCGCTTTGATCTGATCGATCTTGTCATCTGATACGATCTGGGTGATGAGTACTTCGCCCAGTCCTACCAGTTGTGCCAGGTGCGATTCAATGGTGTTGGGCGACAGGTTCCTTTCCATAGCGATGACCTCCGCACTCTTTCCCTGTTTGAATAATTCGAGGGTGATGCGTACCGTTTCGCCTTTGGGTGCTCTTTTTTCTTTTGGTTTTTTGACTAGCACCTGCTCAGCAGGAACAGGCAGGTAAGCATCCAGTGCTCCCTTTTGTAATACCGGTCCATCATACTCAAGTGCATACAGATGCATGATGTTTTGCTGCACGGATGCATAGACCTCCTGCACAGATTTGGTGTATTGTCTTACCCGTTTCGCTTTCTTCAGGTCGTCGAGATGATCGGCCAGTGGTTGCAGCATTTTCTTGCCGATCTGTGATGCCAGCCAGTGTGCAGCTTTGTCCAGCCGCTCGCGGATCTGTGCCGCATCCGTATCCTTCGCCAGCATGTCACGCAGCTGGTCGCGGAACTTCCCCACGATACCATCCGTCTCTATGGCAGCAGCGATCAGCTGTTGCGACAGTTCGTAAGCAGCGCCCTTGTCGGGCAGGTCTTTGCTCAACACCAGCTCCGGAAAATCTTTCAGCCGATGAATGAGTTTCTGCAGATCGAATGCCTGCAACAGTCTGCCCGCCTGGAAGATCTTTTTCTCCTTTTCAAGGGTTTGCTGTAGTGAACTTTCTGCTGTCTGCCGGGAAGAGAACTCTGTGATGCGGGGTTCAGTCAGGATGCTGTTCTGCCCGATACGTGACAGCAGTACCAGTCCGTCCAGGGTGGTGCATCGGCTGAGCGCCACATAGACCTGTCCGGCAGCAAAACTCTGTCCGGCATCTATCATGACCTTGTCGAACGTGAGGCCCTGACTTTTGTGGATGGTGATGGCCCAGGCCAGCCTGACCGGATACTGTTTGAAGGAACCGAGTTCCTCTTCTTCCATGCGGTCGTTCTCCTTGTTCAGCTTGTAGCGGATGTTCTTCCACTCTTCTTTTTCCAGCAGCAGTTCGGTGCCGCTGTCTTTCATGGCCACGGTGATCTCGTTTCCGTTGATCCGCTGCACAGTGGCCAGCTTGCCGTTGTAGTAACGGCGGTGTTCACCCACATCATTGCGCACGAACATGACCTGTGCGCCGGGTTTGAGCTGGAGGTCCAGTTCAGTGGGCAGGCTTTTATCGCCGAACTCTCCCGTGATCTCTCCTTTGAACGTGTGCATCTCGCCGGGCAGCTGTGCCAGCTCCCGCATGTTGATGGTGTCTGCCTTGTAGTTGTGGGAAGTGATGGTGATGAAACCATCAGATGCATCGGGGCGGAATTGAGGGGCGAAGCGTTCCTGCAGCAAGGCTTCTTCATCCGGACCGATGTCGTTGTGGCGAACCTTATTGAGCAGGTCCACGAAGGTCTGTTCCTGCTGGCGATAGACCTTCGTCAGTTCGATGTGCAGCAGTTCTGTCTGTTGCAGCACTTTGGCGTCGAAGAAGAAAGGGCTGTCATAGTATTCGTCCAGGATCTGCTTGTCATTGTCCGTCACCACCGGCGGCAGCTGATACAGATCGCCGATGAAGATGACCTGCACGCCACCAAAGGGCTGGTCGTTCCTGCGGATACCCCGAAGGATGGCATCCATGCAATCCAGCTGATCGCTGCGCAGCATGCTCACTTCATCGATGATGAGCATCTCCAGTTCTTCCAGCACTTCCCGCTTCACGGCACTCAGCCTGATCTTCTTGAACAGGTTGTTGCGGTTGGCCACCTGCACGGAATCGGGCATGAAGCCCCTGACCGGTATGAAGGGTTCAAAGGGCAGCTGAAAGAAGGAGTGCATGGTGACCCCGCCGGCATTGATGGCTGCCACACCGGTAGGTGCTACCACGGCCGTTTTCTTGCTGGTTTCGTCCTGGATATGCCGGAGGAAAGTGGTCTTTCCGGTACCGGCCTTACCGGTCAGAAACAAGTGTCTGTAGGTGTACAGTGCCAGCTGCGCTGCAAGGTCGAATGTCGGGTTGTGTTCGGTCATCCTGAAGGGGTGGGCAAGTTAATAAATTGCCTCGGGCAGGATGTGTGGTGTAGTGCGTTAAAGTTGCACAATAAATTTCTTTTGCACCAACTGGTCATTACGGATAATGTGCAGCAGGTACATACCCGGATCAAGAGGCAGGTCTATGGTGGTTTGAAGGCCTGCATCATGTAGCTGATATACCTGTTGTCCCCGACCGGAGTAGAGCCTGATCGCATCCATCCAGGTGTCGCTCTGCAGCAGGAAGGTGCCGTTGTTCGGATTGGGACTGATGGTTAACTTGTTGCTTTGAGTATCTTCTATTATATCTGTTGCAAGACACCTTGCCGGATCACCCCAAAGCACTTCTCCGCCACTGATGTAGCCGTTGTATTCAACTCCTCCACCGAATACGATCTCTCTATATGCGCTGAATGGTCCATAAGTGTAATCACCCAGGCCTGTTAGCCATTCCTTTGAATCGAAATAAACGAAAATTCCTGATGACGAAACAGCATAGTGATCAAAAAAGTAATCTTCATATATAGTTCCTTCAATTTCTACCTCGAAAATGGTATCAAGAACGAAAGCAAGGTTATAGTCTTCCACATTTTTTTGAAAGAAGATCGTATCACCAATGGACATGTTCAGGTCAACTAATGTAATGACCTCATTTGTTGGTATGTTTTCGACAGGCCATTCACAATTCTCACAGGACCAATAATCTCTTTCATATTTGTAGAACTCCAGTCTGCCATCTTCTATACGAATTCCTCCGACAGGACCACACTGAGACCCTGGGCCGGAACCTTCGCCCCAAGAGCTCTCCCAACCAAATACAGCACAGTGAACCTGATAGAAAGTTTTAGATTCCAGAATGGTATCGCCGCTGACATAATAACTATAAAACACTCGATCCCAGCCTATATCTCCTGTACTGTAGTTTTCAAGGCACCAAATGGTTTTATCATCCAGGTACATCGGCCATCCTGTCTGCCCCTGGGTCCTTATAAGAGGGCTACATAACAGCAACATGATGACAGCAGATCTGTACATCAAACGAGCAGTTGTTCATTACATGGCTGACATCTGCTGCTGATCTCTGCATCCAGTTCAGCCAGTGCTTCGGATAGACCGGCTTCATAGGCCATTTCAAAATCATCCATCACTTCCTGTCTGTCCAGGTCTATCTCGATGTCTGCGCTGAAGCTACTGCCGTTGCGGCAGGTCACCGTGAATTTATATACCACCGGAAAAGTGGGATCGTTGTTGTCCCAGGCATGCTCGCCGGCACCGGCTCCTTCCCAGGATATCTCCTCTTCAGCCAGACGGCAGTTGTTGTCAGTATTCTCCCGGTCGCTGTTGCGCACGAAGCTGATCTCACAGTCGCAGTAGTAATGCGGTCGGGCAGGTTCTGTGGCATAGGTACCTTCCATGGTCTGGCAGATCTGGCATCCGCCGTTGGACACCCATACATATTGTCCGTCTTGTTCGTTGTAGTCGCTCATGATCGCTGGTTGTTGAAGTGTTGACCAAAGGTTTCGCTGTATTCCCGCATGTAGGCTTCCAGTTCCATCGGGGTAGTGGGTTTCGCCCGGTTGGCAAATGCCTCACGGGTCTGTTGCAGGGCGCTGTTGAGTTTGCGGTGACTGCTGCTGAAACGGGCAGGCACCAGTTCGCCGCTGGCCAGGATACGCACGATGGTACCCTTAGGGGTATCGGCCGGGAAGTGAGGTGCTTCTACTTTCCACTGGTGGATGAAAACGGTCTGGTCATCCCAGGCCCGGTACCTGCTGACCAGGGTGACCATCCCCTCCTTCACTTCAAAGACACTGAGATAATCAAACACCCGCAACGCATCTGTTCTTGTGATGATCTTGTAGGATGGTTTGAACAGAGATGGCATGGTGTCGCCATCATATTCATCGCCCTTACTGACCTTCAGTTTCAAAGGTGTGTAGGTGATGGTCTGCAGATCAGGTATCTGCTTCTGGGCATAGACCTGTAAGTGATCCACCACCATCGGTTCCTTGCCTTCCATAGCCAGTTGTACAGGATAGGTATTCGCTGCCGGCAGTTTGTAGAACCGGAAACGGCCGTATGTATCTGTTTTAGTAGAGTACGGTCCGCAGGAAACAGTTACTTCCTTCATGCTGCGCCCTCGCTTGTCCACCACCCTACCTGTAAGGGTACCTGTGTAGTGCAGTAGCCTGGCATCGGCGATCATATCAGCTACGAGGTTCTCTTTTATGCGCACTTTGCCCTTCTTCAGCAGTTCCATCACTTCCGTGGTGTTCTTGGTCTGCAGTTCAGCGGAAGAGAAAATGTCAGCGGCAGCCAGAACCTCTGCAGAAGTCAGTGTCATGTTGCGCACTTCCAGCAACAGGGCTGTACTTCTGTACCGGTAGAGGTCTTTGAGGGGGATGGCGGAGAGCCGGTGCAGCACAGAAGGTGCATACCAGATCATATCTCTGATCAGGTCCACTTTCAGTGCCCTCAGTTTTTGTCCGTACACCCGGCCGATACCGTCCAGGTCTTCGATGGGTTTATATTGATCGCTCATAGTATATATAGTTGCCGCCTGTCAGTTGAACTGACCGTTTCCTGCGGAAGCAAAAAGGTAGAAAGAAATCATCAATTGCTGCTATCCTTACATGAAAATCTTCAAGTACCTGCCTATAAGACAAAGGCAACTGTGATCAGTCAGCAAATCATTTCAGTGCTGTACCACAAAGGAAGACCTGATCATGCGTTCTCCGTAACTGACGGTAAGCAGGTATCTGCCTTCAGCCAGATGACTTACAGGTAATTCATACTGACCCTGAGAAAGTGTTTCCCGCCACAGGACCCGGCCCTGCATATCCTGAATACAGAGTTTTCCTGACTGAAAAGGGGTTTGCACGAACAGCCATTCAGAAGCCGGATTGGGGTACACCAGCAGCTGCAGATCCTTGTGATTGGCAGACAAACTGGTGGTGATCACTTCAGAGGCCGGTTGCTGTTGGGTAACGCAATGCACCATACCACCCCAATAGAACATATTTCTGCAATCGATCCCGATCACTTCCTTATCGGGGTAGAGGTCTTGCATGATGGACAATGCCAGGCTGTCGTTGTCATCGGCATACACAGGAACCAGAACAACCTGATTCCCTTCATAGTAGTTGACATAACTGCCTTTTGACCCGGTATTCATACCTTCTGTGGTCTTGACGTTCTTGTCGGTAAGCGGAAGATAGACATAGTCATACGCTTCGCCGTCTGTATTCAGGGCATTGAATATGAGATCACGATCGGCAGCATTGACAAACCAGTAATTAAGGTCAGCAGTGTTCATGGTGACGATGGTGTGCTCATCGCGAAAGCGAAGAAATCCATCTATATGAGAATCAGTGATATCAAAACCTCCGCCATATGCACCTTCCAGCCAGATGAATTGTTCAAAACCAAGATATTCCTGCATCACCTCTTCCATATCATCTGTGGTGAGACCGGGGTTTCTACCATCACCCAGTATAGAAGATATGGTTCCGATAAAGGTGCCGTTGCCGTCGTGTTCAACCGCCCCTCCTTCCAGGGTATAGGCCGAGAGGTCAATGACCGGTATGCCGATGGCTCCCCCAATTGATGCAGGAATGACATCACACAAAGTATAAGGGGCATCGTCTCCCCAGCCATCAAAATTCCAGTCGGTAATGGCGGTTTGACCCAGCGAATCCAGGACGAAAATGGGGCCGTTATCACGCACCCAGTAGTCGTTATTCGGAAAAACGAAGAACTGCAGGCTGTCCATATCTGCACCGGCATCTGCCAGTATGGAGGTGATGTGTTCCAGTTCCAGGCTGTCATAGGCTATGATAAAGACCTGTTCGCTGCCATCCAGTGCCAGGGTCATATCTATCCAGGCGGGTTCAAAGAAATCTCTGTAACCGATATAGTAGGTGGAGTCATGAGGCCACTGCAACCAGGTAGCGCTGTGTGTATGCCACTCAGGGGGTATTCTGTACTGCGAGAAAGCAGGAGTAAAAAAGGCCGTGATCAACAGCGTAAATAAGATTCTTTTCAGCATCCCATATCCACTTGCATAAGAAAAATGATGGTTTGTTGTTGTCCGTTCTTCAGGGTACCGGACAGTTTAAAGATATACCTGCTTGGGCTTACCCCAAAGGGGTAGGTATGAGGTGTCTTGCTTTTTTCAATTCCTGGCGGCCAGAAATCATCGCAGTATTGTCTGACAGCGTCCTGCATCTCTTTTTGTGAGACAGCAGGAAACACATCCAACGCAGCTTTTGGCAGGTCAGGCATTTCCAGGCTACCGTTGGGTTGTACCATATATGTGATATCAAACAACTGAGAGTACCCGTGTTTCCAGTTGCGCAGATCACAGTGCGGACCTTCGGCCATGACCGTCATGCTGGTTTCGGTCTGCACTTCCAGCCTGAATGTGTCATATTGGAGGCAGTACATACCCACTTCGCCCGGATCGGGAATGTGGATGATGGTATCTGCAGGTGTGCACAACAGACGGGCCGTAAGATAAGCTGCAATCAGATGCATGCAACATCAAGGTAACAAGAAAAATAAATTCAGGCAATGGCAGGTGCAATGAACACATCTATGCAACTGATCTTACCTGATCTGCCAAAGATCTCCAGACTCCACTCCTGATCAAGTGTTGAGCCGGTTATCTCATGTATATGCTGATGCACATCTGTGATCATGATTCGGGGTGTTTGTTCTGTCAGATGATAACAGATGCGGGTTCCGCAGAAAGTGAAAAGCAGTGTGGCGTCATCTGCTGTTGCAATGAATTCATTTTTTCTCAGCAGGCCGGGGTGGAACCGGATACAACCGTCTTGTACCACCAGGCCGAGTTCTCCGAAGCGACAGATGATATCTTCCTTCACCTGTCCGGTCATACCGGGCTGCTGGGCACCTTTATTGCCGGGAGTGTGTGAATAGGGATCGGTGGGGAAGGCACCATATACAGCAGGGGTCTTATTGAGCCCGATGCCTGCACGAATCTCATAGTAGTGTTCAATCAGCTTGCCTGTAGTAACGGCATCTGCAGCGATATCATAGGCTTTCAGAATGTTTTCCTGCACGGCCAGCAGCAGCTTGGACACCATATGCCAGTAGATGCAATTCAATCCTTCATATCCATAGAAGGTGCCTGACCTGCCGGTGAAACGATGGTGTTGAAATACAGATTCATACAGGTTCAGCAGGTCAGATCTCTGGGCTTCATCCGGTTGCCATCCTGAGATCTTCAGGCAGTCTTCCAGTTTTTGTTCCAGGTGGTCAGCATTGGCTATGTCTTTATGGAAGTGCCAGTTGCCTGCAGCGTCTTTTGATACTATGGGTTGCCCGGGCAGAGCATCAAGCTGATGCAGCAAAGTTTCATGACCTTGTCCGGAAAAGGTATTCTTATGTATAAATGTTGGCAACTGCCTGTCAGGGTACAGTAAATAGCTGTACTGGTCTTCCCGGTACAGCGGGCTGTCTTTGAGTGCATCCAGCAAAAGGTGTGCTTCTTCGGGCAACAATCTGCCCGAACTGAGTGCTGCCACCTGACCTTCCAGCATCAGATACATGTGTTCAATGGTAACGGTGCCTGCATTTGTATCAACCTTCATCAGGTTGTATGCATGATACAGGTGATCACTGCGTTTGTTGGCGTGCAGTGTAACATCTATATAGGACAGTACGAGCTGGAGAAACTCATTCAGCTTTTTGTTATGCAGATTTGCGGTATAGCCTGACAGTCCGTTATATACCTGGCGATTGTAATGCTGTGCCGCATGACCCAGACGAGACATCATCTGCATGCGTTTCGCATCAGTGAAAGGCTTTTTGAGATCTGTTTCATGCTGCTGGAAGATGGCATGTAATTCTTCCAGCCATCCCTTCATTTCTGCTCCAACGGTCAATGTACCTGTTGCCGGATAGATGCCAAGTAAAAACTGTACATAGCGGCGCATATACTGCAGCGTGACCACAGACAGTCCGTTCCCCACCAGGGCGTTGTTGGCATCATTCCATTCCGGACGCTGGGTGTTCAGCCAGATGCCACCTTCGTGTACATAGTTGCTGAGTTTCGCCAGGAGCGGAAGCAGCAGTTTTTCTGCCAGGGTGGTATGAATGATACGCCCGTCACTGTCCCACAGCAGCTTGCCATCTGAACCGATCAGTTCAAAACGATTGTCAATACGGTCGGCTTCCTGCTGATCATAGTGAATGGTATCATGCGGATCCTGCAGCATGTTGTCAAATGGCAGGATGCGATACGGCACATTGGCAAAAGCATAGATCCTGTCATCAAGGCCGAGCTGCAGTTTTCCCGGGTAGAACTGTTCAGAAGTTTCCAGCAGCTTGAGCAGATAGATGATCTGATGATCACTCCAATAGCCGATGTGCGACCAGGGATCGTTCGGGTCTGCGATCTCCCAGTCCATACCGTCGCGGTTGATCCGGTAAGGGTTATAGCCATCTGCCGTGGTCGCATTGAGGAAACGGGCAATCATGGCCGATGTGTACTCCGGAAAAGACCGGGCAAGGGCTTCCCAGTTCTGAAAGATGTCACGCCAGTTTCCTTCGTAGTCAAAAAGCTGCTCTCCGGTTTCTGTCTGGGTATGGATGTTGAATTCATTCCACGGGCGGCTCGGATCTCCATGTCTTCTGCTGAAGTACAGAGGCAGGTATTCCATGGCCAGCCGGTAAAGAGAAGGATGGATACGGCAGGCATCCAGCAGATATCGGCGGGGGATGGTTCGTTTTCCGTTGTGCAACCGGGTACGGTACACATGAGCTGCTTCTTTATTATGCTGTTCGAGATACTGCAGAAAATCTGCCGACCGCACCTCATATTGCTCTGTGAACACTCCACCCCTAAGGATATTGAACAGCACGTTTGACTGATGTCTTGCTGTGCTCAGATGATCAGCAGAGTATTGAATACCATCTGCAGCTTGCAGCAGGGTGCGCAGCTGTTCCTGTCCGTTTGCTGTATCATTCAGCACGGTTTGCCAAATATTCTGGTCGTTTCTGATGAGCTGTTGCAGGTTGATGACCTCGCCGGCACCCAGGCCAATGTCCAGCAGGATCAGCCATTCTTTCGTTTCACCGGGCTGTAATGTGACTCTGGTCTGCTTGATGAATGCACCGCGTTCTGCACGTATATCCTGCTCAGCATGAACCCGGCCTCCGGTAAGAAAACTGCGAATCTGACGACCGCATAACAGGGTGGTTGCATTTTCCAGCCCAAGGCTCCAGGCCACCGTAGCCCTCAGTGATTCACTGGGCTCAGGCTTATCAACGATCTGGGCACTCAGAGAAAACACAGCCATTTCCGGATCAGATAACAGCTCATTTTTCCGGTATGCATCCACCAGATTACTGCGCCAGGTCTGAAGTCTTTCGCCCACATTCGCAGGCAGAATATTCTGTACGCCATCCAGTATATCCAGAGAGATCTCCTGATCACCCCGGTTGACCAAAGTGGCTGTTCTGACAATGCCAAAGCGATTGGAAAAAGACCATCCGTATTGAAAGCTGAGTTGGATGTCGTGATTCGTTTCTTCGAACAGGATCCTGTTTCCCAGTACACTTTTACTGATGCTGCGTTCTGAGTTGTAGCCTGGAAGGATATATCCTGCAAACGGCGACCATACATGCGTGTTGAAAGAAGAGTCGGTGTACCTGATATGGGTAACACTTCCGGTTACGGGTGCCAGATCTGTGATCTTGTCATCAGTATAGTAGGGAAAGATAGCTTGCTGTGAATTGATGCGTCCTGCAGTGATGCCGCCATTACTGGACAGGAACATCCAGAGGTTGTTGTCGCTTACCAGGTTCATGAAGAAGGGGCGCATCTCATCATAGTGCCTGATGCAATAGAATTCTTCACCCTGCACCAGGATCTTTTCCAGATGAGGTTCCGGTGTCCTGCGTGTTTCCTGCAATGTCATGGTTTCATTTCCTGCACTCTGCTCCTTCATGGATAGGGTCATTTAATATAGAAAGGAATATTGGCATGCGCAGCATGGTCGTGTCCATCAAAAGCATACAGAAACAAACGGTATGCTCCGGGCTGGTTCGGAACCACCAGTTGTGTGGTTGCCTGATCAGGTGTTGATATCCAGCTGGTAATGACAGGCGGAGTGGTTTCAAAATCACCGCCATCACCCAGGTCTGTACTTTCCGGCATGATGATCCATTGGAATTGAAGCTGATCACCATCGGCATCTCTGATGGCAGAAAATGCTTCTGCCGTATCGCCCGGATGCAGAAAAATATCACTGCCGGGGGCCATGCCGTTCAGTCTTACAGAATCTATTGCAGGACTGGTGTTTTCAGGCCAGGTGTTGTTCCATATGAAATGCATGGCATCTATCGCTGCCGTTTCTTTTCCGTCTTCCATGTAGAGTCCGTACCAGGTGGGTGTGCGTTCCTGTTTTTGTCCCCACAAAAAAATGAATGCACCCAGACAACGGTCCAGTTCCGGAACGATACCGGTTTGGTAACGTTCCAGTATGTAGTTGGCTTTTACGGTACTGTTGTTCTCTACCGGTGCACCCCAGGAGGTTTCCTGCACCTCCCAGTGACCGGTAGCTCCCCATTCAGTTACCAGATATGGTCCGGTCCAGCCGGATTCTCTGATGCGCTGCGGCAGGTTGATGATATCTGCATACATCTGGATGCTGAGCAGATCCAGATCAGGCGCACGCTCGCGAATATCTTTGACCAGATCTGCGCTGATACCGGCCAGTGAGGTAGTGGTCAGGTGATTCGGATCCACTTCATGTATCATGCGGCTGATATCGTTGACCGCATTCCAGACATTCGGATTGGTAGCACGCAGATTCAGTTCATTGCCTATGCCCCATATCAACAGGGCGGGATGATCTTTGAGGGCGATGACCTGCTGCCTGACATCATTCAGCTGTTGCTGCACCACAACGGGGTCATTGTAATCAAACCCATGTCTCTCACGGGCGATATCAATACCCATCACCACTTTGATGCCATATGAATGTGCTTCATCCAGGATGTCAATGGCTGACCGCACTCCGTTATCTGTACGCCAGGTGCGGAAAGTATTTCCTCCGTGTTCTGCCAGTTCAGCAATACTGCCAAATTCCAGACCTGCTCCTTTGATGGTATAGGGTGCCCCGTCCACCAAAAGTTCATAGCTGTTACCTT
>Ga0116164_10001091_pt1 | contig 21069 bp, 21 predicted proteins | sample AD_UKC109_MetaG_FD_89888 | JGI IMG/M metagenome (GOLD analysis project Ga0116164, IMG submission 89888) | Active sludge microbial communities of municipal wastewater-treating anaerobic digesters from Hong Kong - AD_UKC109_MetaG | ecosystem: Engineered > Bioreactor > Anaerobic > Digestate... | reverse complement strand
CGGAGGCGCACCGGCGAAACGGGAAGGGAAAAACTGAGTTCTCCCACGATGGTACCGTCCGAGCGAAAATCCTTCTGGGAAAAGCCGAGAAACTGAAGGGGGGCGGTAGAAAAAACGAAATCGTGAGCCCCCGCCAGGAGTCTTCCCCGGACATCCCGCAAATCCGGGCGCAGCGAAAGCCGGTATTCCGTGGCAGGCACCAGGGAATGAGCAGGCGTAAAAACACATTGCTGTGCATTTTTCCATTTCCAGCTACCCTCCAGAAGAGGAGTGACAGTTCCGGGGGAATCCCCTTTAAGCAAGGCTCTTCCCACCATCTCGGAAGACACCACGGGAGCGGAGAAAAGAAGGGAAATCTCCTTGAGTCCCCGTATCTCTCCCTGAGGCTCCATACGCTCCACCACAAATTCTTTTGCTTCTTCGGCCCAAACCGCACCGCACCATAGAAAAAGCAAAAGGGCAAAGCAAATCCGCATCCATCGTTTTCCATGCATGCTACATACACCTCCTCCGAAAATTCTCGAATTCTCCAGAACAGAGACGAAATTCCAAAGTTTAAGAGCCTTCTTTATCTTCTCATGAGCCCTTTACTTTCGCAATATGCAAAAGGGAGAGAAAGCCAAAATGACCTCTCTCCCTTGATTCCTCAGGTTCTTCTTATTCCCCGGGCAAACTACAGAATCAGCTTGCCTCCTCCGGCTTTTTTCCCCGTCATATGATCCAGCTGATCCAATACCGAAGCGCTCGCCACATCGATACGAGGTTTCTTGGCCTCCTGGGCAGCGATTTCCCGAACCCGTCGCTCGTAATCTTCCATCCCCTTCTTGATAGCCTCCACATCTCCCCGGATCCACTGGAGGATACTCTCCGCCGAGAGCTTTACCACATCGTCTCCGGGCATGGTTTCGATAGCCCCAAGTTCCTTGAGTACCCGGTGCTCTTCCCGAACGGAGTCGATAACGTCCTCCTCCGTGAGAAGCCCTTTCTTGTAAAGCACCCGGCCCAGAATGTTCATTTTGGTTTTGAGATTTTCCTCCGCCATGGCCATGGAATCCACCCGGGCCATAAGCATGGAAAGGAGATCATCCAAAGTAATTTGCTGCTGCATGGGCATCTGCATTCCCTTTACCTCCTTGCGTAAGCCTATTTTTCGGAATGCTATTGTAGCATAGGAAATACGAAGGACCTACCGGAAAAATTTTCCGGCATTCTTCGGAGATCCCGCGGAAAAGAAGAATAGTGGAAACATTCGGAATAGATCGCTGGTTGCACCTTGGAGACTTTCTTTGTATGCTCTGTCTTTATCACATCCTCCGGAAAGCATCGCAAGGAGGAAAGGAGCGGAAAATGTCATTTCAAGCATGGATGGTTCTCGGTATTTTCATTTTCACCCTGGGACTCATCGCCTCGGGCAAAACCCCTCGAAGCGTAGCAGCCCTTCTCGGAAGCGCTCTCATCATGGCCTTCCATCTTCTTCCTTCCACGGTGGCGGTACGTTTTATCGATTTCAATACCATTGGCCTTCTTATCGGGATGATGATCATCGTGGGAGTGCTCTCCCGAACGGGAATATTTCAATTCGTGGCGGTAAAAACCATGAAAATAACCAGGGGAAGCGGGCTTCTCACGCTCTTCGCCATCGCCCTGGTGACAGCCACTCTTTCCGCCTTTCTGGACAACGTCACCACGGTACTTCTCATCAGCCCGGTTATTATTTCCCTGGCGGACATCATGGAAATGGATCCTCTTCCGCTATTGATGGCGGAAACCCTCTCTTCCAATATCGGAGGCACCGCAACCCTCATCGGAGACCCTCCCAACATCATCATCGGATCCTACGCTGGTTTTTCCTTTATGGATTTTCTGGTGAACCTGGCCCCTCCCGCCTTCGGCGTACTCCTGGTGGTGCTCGTCTACCTGGGCTTTCTCTACCGCAAGGATCTTACCATTACGGAAGAGCAGTACAGCAAAATACTGCAGGTAAACGAATCGAAAACCATCAAAGACTGGCGGCTCCTCAAGCAATCCGGCACCGTCATGGGGGTCATTCTCCTGGGCTTTCTTCTCCATCACGTCCTGCATCTGGAAGCGGCGGTGATCGCCCTGCTGGGAGCCGCAATACTCCTGGTAATAGGAAAAGTGGATGGACGCACGGTGATTCACGAGGATATCGAATGGCCCACTCTAGTATTTTTCGCCTGCCTCTTCATGATCGTAGGAGGGCTTAAGGAAACCGGCGTTATCTCCCAGGTCACCCAACTGCTTGCATCCACCCTCAAAGGGAAACCCGTGCTCACCATGCTTTCCATTCTCTGGATATCCGGCCTTCTCTGTGCCTTTATCAATAACGTGGCATTCACCGCGACCTTCGTCTACGTGGTACACGAACTTGCTCAGGTGCTCTCCCTCAACGCAGCCCCTCTTTTCTGGGCTCTCGCCCTGGGAGCCTGCCTCGGAGGAAACGGAAGTTTTCTGGGCTCCGCCGCAAACGTGGTGGTGGCAGATGTGGCAGAGCGCTCCGGACATCACATTCCCTTTGTGAAGTTCTGCAAAGTGGGAATGACCACGGTAATTCTCTCCCTCTCTCTTTCCAGCATATACCTCTATTTTCGTTATACTCCCTGATCGCCCGCTCTTTCCGTTTCTCCCGGAGCCCCGGAAAAAGCACGAAAAAAGACGGAAGGAATCTCCCTCCGCCTTATTTTTTAACTGTATCGTATTCACTCCAGCCTTGCGAAAAATCCTACACCGCCACCCGATAAGGTTTGCCGGAGGATACCGGGGCTTCCAAAACCGTTCCGGTAAGATACCAACTCCCGGTTTCGTCATCCTTGTTCCAGACGCCCGTTGCCTCGGGCATGGAACCGATGCACTTCTGATCCGCCAAATACCAGCCGCCCCATTCATCTTTCTGCCACATATCGTTTATTCTCCTCTCAGTCTTTCGCCAAGCACAACCACAACGGGAACTTTCTTCCGCTTCTGTCCTGGGAAAGCTGCATCGGAGACGGTTTGTCCTTTTAGTGTAAAGAGGAACTGCCTTCATGAATTTCGACCTCCGTTTCGGATCTAGGAGGAAGTATACCCGAGTTTATTTTTATTGTCAACAAAAATCCCTTTTGACCTTCAAAAATAAACCACTGTTTCTTTTTTGGAAATCCTATAAGCAAGGAAGAACGTTGCCGAACAAAAATTCAACGGGAAAAAACGAGATTGTGCCATTTTATTTCCCTCCCCAGCCCATCCGGTGTTTCCTCTTGATGCCGGAGACGAAGCCCGAAGGTTTCCATAAGACCCCGTATCTCCTCCGGAGTTCGGGAGATAAAAAGCCTTTGTTTCTCATTTTTCCGTTCTCCCGAAGAAAAGGAGCAGATAAAAAGTCCCTTTTCCCCCAAAAGCATTTCTACCTGGCGAGCAAATTCGAAGAGCTCCGATTCCGGTACGTGCATGAGCACCGCTACAGCCACCACCGCATGGAACCGCTCGGAAAGAAGTGCGTGCCCCAAAGGAAGAGGGAAGGAGAGGGCGAAAACTCGGGAGCCCGTTTCTCCTTCGAGAGAAAAGGCTTTACGGGTAAGGGAAGCCATTTTCTCGCTTCCGTCCAAGGCGGTAACGGAACACCCCAAGGAGGCCATGTAGAGAGCATCCCGGCCACTGCCGCAACCTATCTCGAGAACTTTTCCCGCGGAAGGCAGCCACTTTTTCAGCAAAGCATGAAACTTCGCAAGATCTGCGGTGGCGTACCTTCCTGCAAGAAATGTCGCATGGTGGTCATAGAATTTTCGGGTTTTCGCATCCATCACGGAACCTCCGAACAACTGGAAATTCTGGGCATTCTTTTCCGGGAAAATCCAATTTCCCTGAAAAACGTTTTTTTGCCTTTCCAGCATACTACAAGATATGGCTTCCCAAACCCGGTTTTTTCAAGAACCCCAGAGATTTTTCGGTACAAACCGTATATTTTCTTTTCCTTCCGGGGTAAAATATGGTATACCCTGCCTTCGGGAGGATCTTTTTTATGAGAAAAAACCTTTTATTGGCCCTGCTCCTTTTATCAACCGCCCTCGGGGCCTTTCTTCTTGTGGTACTTTCACCACGCCCCTCCGCTTTTACGCCCTCCATCGCGCGCTTTTATTCTCTGGGAACCTTTCTGCATTTCCAGGTCTGGGGAGCCCGAGCTCCGGGAGCTCTGGAGGCCGCAAAAGCCTTCGTTGCGGATGTGGACCGGCGGTTTTCCCGTTATAGCTCTTCCTCGGACACACGAATTCTGGCACAAGCCGCGGGAAAGGAAGAAATTTCTCTTTCCGGAGAAAGCCTCTTTCTTTTCTCCCAAGCCCTCGAATACGCCCGTCTTACCGAAGGGGCCTTCGACCCCACCATAGGCCCTCTTACCGCCCTCTGGAACATCGGTACCCCGGAGGAACAACTGCCTTCTCCGGAGGCCATACGGAAGGCCCTGAAACTTGTCAATTACGAAGATCTCCTGGTTTTTCCGCAAAGAGGAACCGCTCTTCTGGCACGAGAAGGTCAACTGCCGGATTTCGGAGGCATCGCCAAGGGATACGCTGGAGACGGGGTTCGGAAAATTCTTGAAGAACATGGGATCTCCCAGGGACTTCTCGACCTGGGGGGCAACATCGTGGCCCTGGGGAACAAGCCCGGCGGGGCTCCCTGGAAGATCGGCATTCAAAATCCCCTGGAACCCCGAGGAAACTATCTGGGTATTCTTTCGGTTTCCGACACCTCCGTGGTGACCTCGGGAAATTACGAACGCTACTTCGAAAAAGAGGGGAAACGATACCACCATATTTTGGACCCTCGCACGGGATATCCCGCCTCGCAAAATCTTTTGAGCGTTACCGTGACAAGCGAAAGCGCTCTGCAGGGAGACGCTCTCTCCACGGGACTGTACGTTCTGGGGCTTTCCCGAGGAATGGAGCTCGCAAAAAAGCTGGAGGCAGTGGAAGCCCTTTTCGTAACCTCCGACCGCCGCGTAATAGCAACGTCGGGAATAGCCCGGCATTTTATTCTCACCGAGGAGAGCTTTTCTCTTGAAATCCGGTGACCGGATTCTGGCCCTGATTCTCGCGGGGGGGATGCTGCTTTTTGCAGCGAATGTTCTATTGCGTCGGGGAATCCTTGTCTCCTCCGAAAAAAATCATTCTCTCGAAGCTCTTGTCGAGCAGGAAGGAAAGCTCCTTCGGATCATAGATCTTACCAAAGTTCGCTCTTCCCATATCATAAAGGTGGAAAATCATGAGGGGCACTACAACCTTCTTCTGGTGGAACCCGGGCGAATCCGCTTTATCGAGGCGGACTGCCCCCACAAGTTCTGCGTTGCCTCGGGATGGCTCCATGCCCCCGGGGATATGGCGTTATGCCTTCCCCATAAACTTCTGATATACCTTCGAGAAAATTCTGCCCGAGAGGAGTCCGTGGATGCGATGGCCCATTAAAAGCGTTCCTTCTTCGGGATCGTCGCGAAAAATGATTCTTACGGGGCTCCTTACGGCCCTCGCCCTGGGGATACACGCCCTGGAAGCCCAGGTCCCCCTGCTCTTTCCGGGAGTGAAACCGGGTTTTGCCAACGCGATCTCCCTGGGAGCCCTGGTACTTCTGGGATGGAAGAACGCCCTGGGCATAACGCTTCTTCGCATTTTCGCGAGCTTTCTCCTGGGGGGCAACCTTTTCGCCTTCGCCTGCAGTTTTGCGGGAGGCATGGCGAGCCTGGGAATCACCATCTATCTCTATGGTCATATGCGCCATGCCCTGAGCCTTCCGGGAATAAGCGTTATCGGCGCTCTTACGCACAATCTGGCACAAATCGGAGTGGTGGCTTTTCTGATGCACACGGAAAAGGTCTTTTTCTATCTTCCGGCATTACTCCTTACGGGAACCCTCTCGGGGCTCTGCGTGGGCATTCTCGCTTCCACTCTCTGCACTCGACTTCAAAAGCTGGGATTATTCGAATACTGCAGGGAATCGGAAAAATAAAGCGGCGGGACATCCCCGAAAGGATATCCCGCCGATATTGCCTGGAATTTGGGGATAGCGAAAATTTGTATCACCATGTACCCATGTGCCGACACTCCGTCATGCGGACTTGGCCCGAAGGGGAGGCTCCCGAAGAATGGCCCCGGTAGGACATTTTTCCGCACAGATCCCGCAATTGGTGCACTTCGTAAAATCCACCACGGGAAGGTTATTTTCCATGGTAATGGCCTGCTCGGGACAGATTTTGGCGCAAAGGCCGCAGCCCAGGCATCCTACCTCGCAAACCTGGCGCACATCCTTTCCCTTTTCCGGGGAGCTGCACGCTACAAGCGGAAGCTCCGAAGCATTACGAATCTCGATGATATTTTTAGGGCAGATATCCACGCAAAGACCGCAGCCCACACACAGGGAATCATCCACCACAGCAATACCGTTTACGATATGAATGGCATCGAACTGGCAGACCTCCACACAGGTTCCAAAGCCAAGGCATCCGTATTCACAAGCCTTGGGCCCCCCTCCGGGGGTTATGACCGCCTTCCGGCAATCCCGAACTCCGAAATAATCGTATTTCCATACGGCTTTGTCCGGAGATCCTCCACATTTGACGAAAGCCACCTTCCGCTCCATTTCTCCCGGGGCAACGCCCATAACCGAAGCCACATCCCGGGCCACCGAGGCGCCTCCGGCTACACAAAGATTGACCTTCGCCTCTCCCGCCGCTACGGCCTCCGCATAGGCATCACACCCCACGTAACCGCACCCTCCACAATTGATTCCCGGAAGAACCTGACGAATCTTCGCCACCCGGGGATCCACGGGGACCGCGCATTTCTTGGAAGCATATCCCAGAAGCACTCCGAAAACCAACCCCAAAACCCCCAGAGTGAGGGCGGAAAGCAGCAGAAAGTTCGTGGTAACCATAAGGATCTCCTCCTCTCGTGAACCTTTTTATACCAGGCCGGAAAAGCCCAGAAAAGCGATGGACATGAGCGCCGCGGTAATAAGCGATATGGGAAGCCCCTGCAAGGCCTTGGGAACGTCGGGGTTCTCGGAAATTCTCTCCCGGAGCCCCGCCATGAGAAGAATGGCCAAAAGAAAGCCCAGGGAGGCTCCCAAAGTGTGTACCATGGACTGCACAAGAGAATAGCCCTGATTCATGTTGATCACCGCCACTCCGAGCACGGCACAGTTGGTGGTGATAAGAGGAAGAAAAATGCCCAGAGCCTTGTAGAGTTCAGGATAATACTTTCGCACCACAATTTCAACAAACTGAACGAGCGCAGCGATGACGAGAATGAAGGCCAACGTATAGAGATAGGTTATTCCCAAGGGAAGAAGCACGAGATTATAGAGCAGCCACGTCATGAGAGAGGCCAGGAGCATGACGAAAATCACCGCGAATCCCATTCCCAAAGCCGTTTTTATTTTGGAAGAGACTCCGAGAAAGGGGCAGATGCCGAGAAACTTACTGAGCACGATATTGTTCGTCAGCAATGCTCCGACAAAGATAGCCACCAGGGTCATCTGGATTCCCTCCTTTGCATGTTTTTTTGTACGAAAGCCATATCAGGAATGGTCCTTTTTCGAAGGACAGGAGGAACAATCGGAACCGCAAGAAGGAATTCGGAGGGTTTTTCTCTTTTTCCGCAAAGCCCGGTAATTGATAAGTCCCATGACGATTCCCAGGGCGAGAAAAGCTCCCGGAGCGAGTACCATAATGAGGGCGGGTTCGTAGAAAGAGGGCAAAACAGCAAAGCCGAAAAGGCTGCCCGCTCCGAGGATTTCCCGGATACTTCCCAGCAGCGTAAGGGCCAGGGTAAAACCGAGCCCCATGCCCAGGGCATCCCACAAGGAAGGAAGTACGGGATTTTTAGAGGCGTAAGCCTCGGCCCGGCCGAGGATAATGCAGTTCACCACGATGAGGGGAATAAAGATGCCTAGAGATGTATCCAACCCCGGTGCCCAGGCCTGCATAAAAAACTGGATGAGCGTAACGAACCCCGCAATGATGACGATAAAGGAAGGAATGCGGATTTCGTCGGGAATAACCTTTCGAAGAGCCCCGATCACCGCGTTGGATCCCAAAAGCACCGCCGTTGCCGCAAGCCCCATTCCCACGCCGTTGGTAGCGCTGGAAGTCACCGCCAGGGTGGGGCACATGCCGATGGCAAGAACGAAGGTGGGGTTTTCCTTGAAGATACCGTTCTGCAAACGCTCCCAAAAAAGATTCATTCCTGGCTCTCCCCCTCTCTTCGGAGAAAGTTTTTCCGTACGAAATCCAGGACTTTCTCCACTCCCTCCGCCACTCCCCGGGTGGTTATGGTAGCCCCCGTAATGGCCTGAATTCCATCCTCCCGGGAGGGAGGCTTCACAACTTTAAAAGGAATCCCCCCCCTTCCCCGGAACTGATCCAGAAATGCGGGCTCCGTCGCCCGGGCTCCAAGCCCGGGAGTCTCCTGATGGCCCAGGATCTGCACTCCCGAGACGGCTCCGTCGGCTCCCACGCCCACCATCAGAGTAATAACGCCTCCGTATCCCCCGGTTCGAACCGTCAGGGCGTACCCCACCAGGGAATCCCCCCGATATCCCTCGACGATCTCCGAAAAATCTTCACCCCCCGGAACTCCGGAAGCGGTAATTTTTCGAAAATCGTCCCCGAGAGGAAGCACTCTCTTCATGGCTTCCATTTTCTGGCGCGCCTGAGAGCGGGCGATGGGTTCTTCCGTAATCTTGTAGGCTATGCCGAGGACGAGGCCGGTAAGACCTGTAATGGCAAGCAACACGGCTCCAAGTCGAAAGCTTCTATTCATGGATATATCCTCCTCCGAAGGGACGGGGAACGATAAAGCGATCGATGAGGGGAACGAAGAGGTTCATTATAAGTATGGAGTAACAAACCCCCTCGGCATACCCTCCGTAAAGACGGATCACCGTGGTGAGAAGGCCACACCCCAGGGCGAAAATCATCTCTCCTCTTTTGGTCATGGGAGAGGTGGCATAATCGGTGGCCATGAAAAAAGCCCCGAGAAAGAGCCCCCCCGCACAAGCCTCGTAAAAGGGATTGGCGGAAAAGAACCCCTCCCGGCCCAGTACGAAGGTAAGGAGCATCACCGTGCCGATATAGACTGCGGGGATGTGCCAGGTTATCACTCTGCGATAGAGAAGGTAACCTCCTCCCAGAAGAAGGGCGAGAACCGAGGTCTCTCCGATGCATCCCCCGGTATGGCCCAGAAAGATATTCACGAAAGAGGGAAGCGCCTCCGAAGCATCCGGGTTTTTGAGAATCTCCAGAGCCGTGGCCCCGGAAATGCCGTCAATGCTCCATCGGGTCATGTGCACCGGCCAGGAGGCCACGAGAAAGGCCCGAGCTCCCAAGGCGGGGTTCATGATGTTCTGCCCCAGGCCGCCGAAAAATTGCTTTACCACGATAATGCCAAATATCCCGCCTATCACCGGAATCCACCAGGGAGCATCCGGAGGGAGGGTCAAAGCAAGCAGAAGCCCGGTTACCGCAGCGCTGCCATCTCCCGGAGTAATTTTGCGCCCCCCCGCTTTTTGCCAGGCCACCTCGGCAAGAATACAGGTAAGCATTCCCAGGGCCATGAGGTTCGCCGCCTTCAATCCAAAAAAATACACTCCTGCGAAAGCTGCTGGAACCAGGGCGAGAAGGACGTCCCGCATAATGGCCTTTACGGACACGCTGGCCGGGCGAATATGGGGCGACGAGGCTCCGGTATAGAAAATATCCTGAGGATTGATGATAGGGTTCATGATTTCCTCTCCTTTTTCCAAAGCTCCCGCACGCTTCGCTTTCCTTCGCGTATGGTCTGCACGAGGTGGAGCTTTCCGGGACAGGAATAGGAACAGCAGCCACATTCCATACAGGTCATTCCCGAGGCCTTTTCGAAACCCTTGTAATCCCGCCGGGTGGCGAGGAGATAGAGCCTGTAGGGCATAAGCCCCATGGGGCAGACCTCCACGCAGCGGCCGCAGCGGATGCAAGTCTGTTCCTCCTCGATGGTCGCCTCATCTTCGGAGAGACAGACGATTCCCGAGGTCCCCTTGATAACCGGTACGTCCAGGGACATGATGGAAATCCCCATCATGGGCCCCCCCGCAAGAACCATGGCAGGCTTTTCCCGAAATCCTCCCGCAGCATCGATAAGCTCCCGGAAGGAAGTTCCCATGCGGGCCCGGAAGTTCCCGGGCTCCTGTATGGCCTTTCCCGCCACGGTAACGATTCGGGTCATCACGGGGCGCCCCGTGGCAAAAACATCCCAGATCTGGTAGCAGGTACGGGTATTGAGAACGATGCACCCCACCTCGGCGGGAATTTTGCCAAAAGGAACTTCCCGCCCCGTAACGGCATAGATGAGCATCTTTTCCGCTCCCTGGGGATATTTGGTCTGAAGCACGCACACTTCGAGATTCTCCCCCGGTATAATGTGCTGCCGCAACGCCTCCACGGCCTCGGATTTATTGTCCTCCAGGGTAATAACTCCCCGGGCTCCCGGGAAAAGCCGCAAAACGATACGCAATCCCTCCACGATCCCTTCGGAATATTCCACCATAAGGCGCTGATCGCAGGTAAGATAGGGCTCGCATTCGGAACAATTTATAAGAATGAAGTCGATGTCACAGGAAGGAGGGGGAGTAAGCTTGGCGGCGGTGGGGAAACAGGCTCCCCCCTTGCCCACAATGCCCGCTTCCCGGATAATTTTACGTATCTCTTCGGAGGAAAGGCCCTCTACGCTTCGGGGAGCCATTCCTGGGGCCTGTTCGTAAAGGCCGTCATTGCGTATCATTATCCCGAGGGATTTCGAGCCCAAAGGAGTGAGCACCGGAGCTATTTTTTCGACCTTTCCGGAGACGCTCGAATGAATGGGCACCGAAAGAAAGGCTTCGGAATCTCCGATCTTCTGCCCCAGAAGAACCCTCTCTCCCACCTTGACCACGGGCTCACAGGGAACCCCGATGTGCTGCTGCATGGGAAAATGGAGAAGTTCCTGCCGGGGAAGTAAATCAACGATGTTCTTGGCCTCGGTACAGCTCTTATTGTGAGGAGGATAGATCCCCCCTCTGAATGTTCTCAATCTCTTCATGCCTCGTCACGCCCCTCCTCTCACACCGCTCGATCTCTTTTTGTGCATAGAATAACAAGCTTTCGGCGGATTATAACACAGAATCCCCTTTTTTTGTACAACAAAATCTTACACATTGCATACTTAACTCCGGTTTTTACGAAGAGCCTCAAAAAATCCTTGGAAAACGCGGCTTTTTTGAGGCTCTTCAGAAAGAAAAGGATATTGCATTGCTAAAAAACCACCTTTCGATCGTTTCTCGATACAAAAAAGGCTTCTCCGAAGGAGAAACACAAATTTTTTTCCAAGCTCTTCAGGTCGTGGTATCATTCTGCGGGAACTACGCATATGGTGAAATCACTTTGTCGGAAAAAGGAGATTTTTTGTAATGAACGAGCTTCTTTGGCTTCTTATGCTGGGTTGCAACTTTTTGGGAATTTCCCTGGCCTACCGCTTTTGGGGAAAAGTGGGGCTCTATTCCTGGATCGCCCTTGCCGCTATCGTAGCAAACATCCAGGTGCTGAAAACCGTGAATCTTTTCGGCATTACCGCTACCCTGGGAAATGTGGTCTACGCCACTTCCTTTCTCGCCACGGATATCCTTTCGGAAAATTACGGAACCAAGGCAGCAAAACAGGGTGTTTTTCTCGGGTTTTTCATTCTCGTGAGCTCCACTCTCATTATGCAGATCGCCCTTCTTTTCCGCCCCGATGCCACGGATACCGTGCAGGGAGCCATGCAAACCATTTTTTCCATGCTTCCCCGCATTACCGCAGCAAGTCTCTGCGCCTATCTTCTTTCCCAATGCCACGACGTATGGGCCTATGATTTCTGGCGCAAAAAATTTCCTCTCAAAAAGCACATCTGGATACGGAACAACTTCAGCACCTTCATCTCCCAGGCCATAGACTCCGCAGTGTTCGTAACCCTCGCCTTTGCGGGAACCTTTCCTCTCGGAGTGCTCCTGGAAATTTTCGCCACCACCTATATTCTGAAGTGGCTCGTAGCCCTGGGGGATACGCCCTTCGTCTATATGGCCCGAAACTGGAAGGACCGGGGCCTGGTATGTTCGGACCGCATTTTTTCCGATGAAAAGAGCTAAGTTTCTCCTCCCGGCACTGCTTCTCCTGATAGGGAGCTTCTATCTCTGGAATTTGGGAAACCACGGCCTCTTCGAGCCCGACGAGGCCCGGTATGCGGAAATTCCCCGGGAGATGCTGGAAAAGGGGGATTACATTACGCCTACTTTGAATTACGTGAAGTATTTCGAAAAACCTCCTCTTCACTACTGGTGCACCGCCCTTTTCATGAAGATTTTCGGGGAAAACGAATGGGGAGCCCGGATAACACCCTTTCTGGGAGGCTTAGGAGGCGTAGGAATCACCGCCCTCTTCGGATGGCGTTACTTCGGCCTTGTCCCGGGCCTTCTTTCGGCCTGGATCCTTGGAAGCTCCTTTCTCTGGAGCGTTCACGCCCAGTTGAACATCACGGATATGACCCTTGCCTTCTTTCTTACTCTCGGGCTCTTCGCCTATTATCTGGGAATCCGATCGAGCCGCCGGTGGCTTTTGCTTTTCTACGCCTCCCTGGCACTGGCGACCCTCGCCAAGGGGCTTATCGGTATCGTGCTTCCCGGAGGAATCATCCTCCTCTGGATCTGCTGGCGCCGGGAGTGGAAGCTTATCCCTCGAAGCCTCTCGTTTCCGGGAATAGCGCTCTTCTTCGCCCTTACGCTTCCCTGGTTCGCCGAGGTGTGGCGACGCAATCCCGAGTTTGGGTGGTTCTTCTTCGTACACGAACATTTTCTCCGCTACACCACCACCGCCCACGAACGATACGAACCCTGGTGGTATTTTCTGGCGATTCTTCCCCTGGGCATGCTCCCCTGGACGGGGGGAATCCTTCGAGGATTTTTCCTGAGATTCAAGGAGATCCACCGAGCATCTTACAAAGAGGGACTTCTATCCTATCTTTTCCTTTGGCCCCTCCTGATCGTCCTCTTTTTCTCGCTTTCCGGATCCAAGCTGATTCCCTACATCCTCCCCACACTGCCTCCGCTGGCACTTTTCGGAGGCTTGGGAATACAGGCTATGCTGGAAGGCAAAAAATCCCGCAAGGAGAAATTCCTTTTCTGCTTCTGGCCCTGTCTTTTCGCCCTCGCTCTGGGGGGATATGCCTGGCAGGAGGCTCCTCGGGACTTGGGGGACATACTCATTCCCCTGACTCTTCTGGGAGTTTTTCCCGCCCTGGGAGCAATTCTTTTCTGTTTCGGCAACAATCGTAAATCCTCTTTCTACAAGACCGCCCTGGTATTTTTTATGGGAATCTCTTTTATGGCAGGCGTGAAAACCCTCCCTCCCCTTCTGGAACCCACTCTTTCGGGAAAAGCCCTGGCGGAGCTTATTCAAAAAGAAAAGCTTCCGGAAGAAAAGATCCTTTGTTACGGAACGTACGTGCAAGGGCTTGCCTTCTACTTGAAAGAGCGGATTCTTTTAGGAGAATACGAGGGGGAGCTCGGCTTCGGCAGAAGACAAAATCCTGAAAATGCCGAAGCCTGGTTTCTTTCGGAAGAAGAGGTAGGGAAACTTTGGCAAAACCCCGCATTGCCCCTGCTTTTGGTACTTCCCGAAAGGGAGGATTCTTTTTGGGAGAGGCTCGAACTTGCGCCGGGGACGCTCCTGGGAACCCGGGACGATCTACGGCTTTTCCGGAAAAATGCGGGAACCCCCTCTTCTCCGGAAAAGTCCATGGAACAAAATTCGGAAATACCCGACTCAACAACCCGGCATATGCCGGAATAGGAGGAAAAGAATTATGACGGAAAGCTATCTTCCCTTTGCACGCCCCCACCTGGAGGAGGCGGAGATTCAGGAGGTGGTGGATTCTCTGCGCTCGGGATGGATTACCACGGGCCCCAAGGTACAGCGTTTCGAAAAGGATTTTGCCGCGTTCCTGGAAACCCCCTTCGCCCTGGGAGTTTCCTCCGCCACCGCAGGGCTTCACCTGGCCCTTCTGGCTTTGGGCGTAGGGGAGGGAGACGAGGTGATCACCACTCCCATGACCTTCGTGGCCACGGTAAACGCCATTCTCATGGCGGGAGGCACTCCGGTGCTGGCGGATGTGGATCCTCGCACCTGGAACATCTCTCCCGAAGAGGTGGAGCGGCGTATCACTCCAAAAACCAAGGGGATTCTGCCGGTACATTTTACGGGGCGCCCCTGCGACATGAAAAAACTGAACGACATAGCGGAAAAACACGATCTTTTCATTCTTGAAGATGCGGCCCACGCCCTGGGCAGCCGCATCGAAGGCGAACACGTGGGCCGGGGAAAAGGGAGAAAAAGAATGGGGGTTTTCAGCCTTCATCCCGCCAAAAACATCACCACTGGCGAGGGAGGCATGGTCTGCACCGAAGATGAAGATCTGGCGGAATCCGTGAGTATTCTCCGGCAGCACGGCATGTCCAAGGGAGCCTGGAAACGCTTTTCCTCCTCGGGAACTCCGGAGTACGACGTACTTCTTCAGGGATGGAAGGCGAACATGATGGATATTCAGGCCGCCCTGGGGCTCCACCAGCTTCCCCGGCTGGAGGAGTTCAACCGCATACGTCGCCAGATCGTGGGCCGATATCTCCGGGAGCTCGAAGGATGCCCCGGCCTGGAATTGCCGGCTCCGGAAGAGAAGGGCACGCTGCACGCCTGGCACATTTTTACCCCCCTGGTCCTCGAAAAAAGACGCTCCGCCCTGATCGAACATCTTCGAAATCTTCAAATCGGCACGGGAATCCACTATATCGCCGTGCACTGCTACAAATACTACCAGGACCGCTTCGGATGGCACCGGGAAGAGTTCCCCCAGGCCACCCGGATTTCCGACGCCATCCTTTCGCTTCCCCTTTTCCCGGACATGAGCGAAAACGAGATATCCCGGGTTATACGAGGAGTGCGGAGCTTCTTCGAAGGGACTTCCGCATGACTCTCCCGGTTCTTTCGGTAATCGTTCCCGTCTATAACGAGGAGGAGGTGCTCCCTTCGCTTCTGGAACGCCTTCTTCCGGTGATGGAAAATCTGGATGTGCCGGGAGAGCTCATCTTCGTGAACGACGGCAGCCGGGACCGCTCCCTGGCCATTCTTCTGGCATGCCGGGAAAAGCATCCCGGCATGCTGAAAATTCTCGATCTCAACGGGAATTTCGGCCAGCATATGGCCATTCTCGCAGCCTTCCAGGAATGCCGGGGAGAGTACGTCATTACCCTCGACGGAGATCTTCAGAACCCTCCCGAGGAAGTCCCCCGGGTGCTCGAGACCCTGCAGAAGGGGCATGACGTGGTAGGCACCACCCGACAGAACCGGCGGGATCCCTTTTTCCGCAAGGCGGTCTCCTGGCTGGCGAACTCCGTGACCAACCGGATAACCCGGCTGGACATCCAGGATTACGGCTGCATGCTCCGGGGGTATTCCCGCAACGTGGTGGATCTCATCAACCAATGCCGGGAAAGCACCACCTTCATTCCGGCCCTGGCAAAAACCTTTGCCCAGAACCCCGTGGAAATTCCGGTACGCCACGAGGAACGCACCCTGGGAAATTCCAAATACGGCATCTACAAGCTGCTTCGCCTGAATTTCGACCTTATGACGGGATTCTCCCTCTTTCCTCTTCAGGCTCTCACCATGCTGGGCATGGGAATTTCCTTCGTCAGCCTGCTCTTTGTGGTATTTCTGGCTCTCCGGCGCCTCTTCGTGGGCCCCGAGGCGGAGGGGGTCTTTACCCTCATGGGAATCAACTTCTTTCTTCTGGGGATCACTCTCCTCTGCCTGGGTATCGTGGGAGAATACGTGGGGCGCATCTACCAGGAGGTACGGCGGCGCCCTCGCTACGTCATCCGCCGCATCTGGGAAAGCTCTCCCGGAAAACGGGAGAACCCAGAAAAGGAACGATCCCATGGGATGTAAAAAATCTCCCCGGGTGGTACTCTGCGCCTACAGCGAGGTGGGAGCGGTCTGCCTGGAAACCCTGCTGCGTCTCAAGGCAAATGTGGCGGGCGTCTTTACCTATAAGGACAATCCCGAAGAGAACGTATGGTTCCGTTCCGTGGAGAAAATCGCAGCGAAAGCTCGTATCCCCATCTACACCCCCGAAGGCTTCGAAACTCCCGAGGAAAGGGAGAGGCTTCTCGCTCTCCGCCCCGATTTGCTGCTCTCCTGCTACTATCGGCACCTTCTTCCGAAAATTCTTTTGGAAGCCCCCTCCCTGGGAGCCTACAACATGCACGGCTCCCTGCTCCCCCGATACCGGGGACGGGCATGCATCAACTGGGCCATTCTCAAGGGAGAGACCGAAGCCGGGGTGACCCTTCACGTCATGACGGAAGCTCCGGACAAAGGAGACATCGTAGGCCAGGAAAAAGTTCCCCTTCCCCGGTACTACACCGCCCTGGATCTCTCCATGGACTGTGCCGCTGCGGCGGGGCGGCTTTTACGGCGCTCCTGGAAACCTCTCCTCTCGGGAAATCCGCCCCGCATTCCCCAGGACCAGAGCCGGGCAAGCTATTTTGGAGGAAGAAAGCCCGAAGACGGCCGCATCCACTGGAAGGCCTCCGCCGAGGAAATCTACAACCTGGTGCGGGGGGTAACCCGCCCCTGGCCGGGAGCCTTCACCACCTGGAAAGGGAAAAAGCTCTTTCTCTGGTGGGGATATCCCCGCCCCGAAAAAACCTCCGCCTCCCCGGGAGAGATTCTCTCTCTGAACCCCCTGGAGATCGCCACGGGAGAGGGAATTTTCGTAGCGGAAACGCTGCAAATGGAGGGCGGCCCCGAACGAACCGCCATAAACTGGGGAAAGGCTGCAAGAATAGCACCGGGGCAAAGATTGGGAGAGTGAGGAAAAGCCCGGGCAACACCGAATTGCGGCACCCATCCATCGATTCTTACGTAAAGCCAAACCGTCAGGCTTGGTCTTGTACTTCAAGGGAGGATATTCTGTGAACATTTTCATTCTCGGCACCAACGGCTTTATCGGCTATCACCTGCTTTCCGCAATTCTGCGGGAAACTTCCTGGGAAGTACGGGGATTCGACATTCAGGAGGGCAACATCAAAAACATGGTTTCTCCCAGATTTGCTTTCTACCAGGGAGACATTTTTCACGAAGACTCGCTTCTGGAGGAACAGATTGCCTGGGCGGACGTGGTGATTCCCCTGGCGGGAATTGCCCGGCCCGCTCTCTACATCACCAATCCTCTTCTGGTATACGAGCTGGATTACGAGCAAAATCTCAAAATCGTGCGCATGTGCGTAGAGCACGACAAGCGGGTGATCTTTCCCTCCACCTCCGAGGTGTACGGCATGACCGAAGGAGTTCTGCACGAAGACCGCACCCCCCTCACGGTGGGCCCCATCGCCAATACCCGCTGGATCTACAGCTGTGCCAAACAGATGATGGATCGCGTCATCGCGGCCTACGGCATGCAGCACGGCCTGCGCTACACCTGTTTCCGGCCTTTCAACTGGCTCGGCAAGGGCTTGGATACCTTCGAAGATGCCTCCCACAACCAGGCCAGGTCGGTCACCCAGTTCCTTCACAACATCCTGGAAGGCAAACCCATCCGGCTGGTAAACGGGGGACATCAACGACGCAGTTTTACCCATATCGATGACGGCATCCGGGGGCTTCTGGCGATTATCCGCAACGAAAACCGCGCCGCGGAAGGACAAATCTTCAATCTCGGCAATCCCAAGAACAACGCCTCCATCCGAGAGCTGGCGGAGGCGGTACGAAATGCGGTGTGCGAACATCCCAAATATGCGGAAAAAGGAGAGAAAGCCACCATCGAAGTGGTGGAAGCGGAAGCTTACTACGGCAAGGGGTACGAGGACGTCCCCGACCGGATTCCCTCCATAGAAAAAGCCCGGGAGCTTCTGAACTGGGCTCCGAAAATGGGCTTTGCCGAGACCATCCGCACCGTGGTAGCGGACTACCTGGAGGAATAGGGCTCGTGGCACGGATAGGCTTGAAAATAGATGTGGACACTCTTCGGGGACATGCGGAAGGAGTTCCCCGGCTGTTGCAACTTCTGGAAAAACACTCCCTCCGGGGAAGTTTTTTCTTCTCCCTGGGGCCGGACAATTCGGGAAGAGCGCTGATACGCATTCTGCGTCCAGGATTTCTGCAAAAAATGCGCCGCACCGGAGCAGCCTCGACCTACGGATTGAAAACCCTCTTTTACGGCACCCTGCTCCGGGCCCCTCAAATCGGCGCCACGGCTCCGGAAATTATCCGGGCAGCCCAAAAAGCGGGGCACGAGGTAGGACTTCACGCTTGGGATCATGTAACCTGGCAGGACTGGCTTTTCCGTTTTTCTCCTCAAACCTTGGAACGTCACGTAACCCTGGGAAGGGAAAGCCTGAAAGAGATTACCGGGAAACTTCCCCGAAGCTGCGCCGCTCCGGGATGGCAAATCTCGGCTCCCGCCCTGGAGATGGAAGAGCGGTGCGGCCTTCTCTACGCGAGCGACACCCGGGGAAAATCGCCCTTTCTTCCTGTTATGGAGGGGCGTACCTTTACAATTCCCCAGCTTCCCACCACCCTCCCCACGCTCGACGAACTCTGGGGACAAAAAAATCTTCCGCCGGAGAAGATCAACCCCCTCTATATAGAAATCCTGGGGAAATCGGACTACCAGGTACACACCATCCATGCGGAGATGGAGGGGATGGGACACCTGGAGCTTTTCGAAGATCTTCTTCTGCGTATCGCCGCGGAGGGGCATGAAATAGCTGCCCTGGAAGATATAGCAAAGGATTTGCTGGAAGAGGACAAGAAATCCCCCGGCGTTTTTCCTCCCGAAGAAATCATCTTCAAGGAAATTCCGGGAAGAGCGGGGAAAGTGGCCTGTCAAAAAAAGGGGCTTCTCCGGGAACCCGAAAAATCAAGCGGCTGATCTCGGAAAAAAACTTTTTTCACCTCCCGAGACTCTCCTTCCATTAACCAGGATAACCTACACATAATCATATCGCTTTTGAAAGGAGTCCTTTACATGCCCGACACATTTTTCTCCTGCAAAAACAGGTCTTTTTTCGCTTTCCCCCTCTTCCTGCTCCTTCTTCTGTTCCTTACTCCTTTTCCCGTCAAAGGGGAAGAAGAAACGCCGGATTACGCAGATCCCGCCAATTGGTCCGTGCTTTGCGAAACTATCGTACATGATACGGACCTGTTTTTCGTACATCCCACCACATACGGCCCTCCTTCAAGAGGAAAATACAATGCGGATCTTGGCGACCGGGAACTGAACGAAAAAACGGATCTGGAAACGATTCGCCCCATCACGCAGGCCTTTGCCCCAAGCTGCAACATCTTCGCCCCTCGGTACCGTCAAATGAATATCGAGGTTTTGACTCTTTCGGAAGAGGAAAGATCCAGATACATCCAGCTCCCGGTAGAAGACATCACTCGGGCTTTCACCTACTATCTGGAGTACCTCAATGAAGGGCGCCCTTTCATCCTGGCAAGCCATAGCCAGGGCTCCAATGTGCTTCAGCTCATTCTTCTTTCACATCCGGAGCTCTTTCCGAAAGAGAAACTCGTGGCAGCCTATATGCCCGGCTGGACCTTCACCGACGAAGATCTTGAAAAAATCGGCCTGTCCTTGGGATCCAATCCCGAAGAAACCGGAGTGATTCTTACCTGGAATACCCTGAGCCCCGGAGGGACTTCCCCAACGCTTCTGAAAGGAGCTCGATGCGTCAATCCCCTCTCCTGGACAAGCGACACAAAGGAATATCCCGCGTCCGAAAACAGAGGGGCCCGCATCTTCATCTCCCGAGGGAAATATCTGGAGATACCCCATTTTACTTCCGCCCGCATAAATTCCATGGGAGGGTTGGAAATCCCTACACCCAGGCCGGAAATTCTCGAGCAGCTCAACATGTCCATGGGCAAAGGATGTTATCACCGGTACGATTACGATTTTTTCTACCGCAACATCATGGATAACGTGGCGGCACGGTGTAAAACGTATCGAGATAACCACAATCCAACTTCAGCGATATGCTTCAGGGAAAAAACGCTTGCAACAAAGTAATACGAAGGAACCTAGCTGAGATTGAGTTACTCCATGGCTCCAAAGGAGATTCCCTCAGGCGTTTTCCGTGTCGTTTTCGTAAAGAAAACCCTGAGGAGACAAAGGAAATTTCCGGGAAAGCATAGCACAGCTCGGAAAGAGCCCGGAAAGATAAAAAGCCAAGGCTCTGCAAATTCCCAAAGGGAGTTGTAGCGCCTTGGCTTTTCTCTAAAGCCTTGGAATTACAGGATTTGTGGGTAATTTCCGCGGAAGTCGGGGACCTGGAGCCACAAAAACAATTTTTCCGGGGATTTACGGTTTATCATCCCTTCCGGAACTTTTTCTCGAAACAGGGAATGCAATAGCTTTTTCCGTCCTCTCCCCGGCGCAGCCGAGAGGCCATAACGAGCTCGCCACAGCATTCACAGGGAGAAGAAGGCTCTATCGCCGCCCTGGGAGGAGGCCCTTCCTCAAGACGTTTCCAGGTAAAAAGCTCCTCCAAAGGAGCCTCCATAAGATAACGGCACTTTTCTTCCCGGTTTTCCCGAAGCAACGTTGCCTCTTCTTCGGTAAGCGTGCCCTCCCGTTTTTTCCGATTAAGCTCCCCTACCCGGGGATCTTCGGGACGGGATAGCGTTTTTCGGGAAATCCGTATTCCCTTTCCGTCCCGGCGGCGCCAAAAGGAAAACACCGCCTTGCCGTGATCCCGGCAGATCAAATTCCCCTTGCCGAAGGTACAGCTTACCAGGAACTGGATGGCATCCACCGCACACATATCACATTCCGTAAGAGCCACTACTTCTTCATCTGCGGAGCGTCCTACTTCCCGCAGGGCCAGCTCCGCCACCCGGATACCCAAGGCAAGCCCCGAGCACCAGTGGCCGTGAAATTCTTTCGCTTTTTCGATGTCTTGCATCGGTATGGTACAGCTCAT
>Ga0116164_10001090_pt1 | contig 21071 bp, 18 predicted proteins | sample AD_UKC109_MetaG_FD_89888 | JGI IMG/M metagenome (GOLD analysis project Ga0116164, IMG submission 89888) | Active sludge microbial communities of municipal wastewater-treating anaerobic digesters from Hong Kong - AD_UKC109_MetaG | ecosystem: Engineered > Bioreactor > Anaerobic > Digestate... | reverse complement strand
CTTTGTGGATGATCAGGAACTTGATTTATCAATAGAAGGGCAATTACAAAGACTTTCAAAACAAATGATCTCGGAAGAGAGGTGACTCGCTTGAGAATCTCACCAGATGAGATAACCAAGATATTAAAGGAAAGAATACAAGGATACGAAAAACAGGCTAACTTAGAGGAAACCGGACGAGTTGTACAGGTCGGGGATGCAATTGCATCCGTGTACGGTTTAAAAAAAGTGAAGGCCAACGAGATTGTGGAATTCGAGAATGGAACACTGGGAATCGCCCTGAACCTTGAAGAAGACACCGTTGGTGTAGTGGCTTTGGGGGTTTATTCAGACATCCGTGAAGGCAGTCTCGTGAAACGAACGGGAAAGATCATCTCCGTCAACGTGGGTAAAGAACTTTTGGGAAGAGTCGTCAACCCGCTGGGACAACCTATAGACGGAAAAGGGGCCATCAAAACTGAACAAACAAGGGAAATTGAAATAAAAGCCCCGGGTGTTATCGAAAGACAGCCGGTTGATACACCCCTTCAAACGGGTTTAAAATCCATCGACTCCATGATTCCCATCGGAAGGGGACAGCGAGAGCTCATCATCGGTGACAGACAGACCGGCAAAACCCAGATCGCCTTAGACACAATCATCAATCAGAAGGGTAAAGGGGTTAATTGTGTCTACGTAGCCATCGGTCAGAAAACAGCCAGTGTAGCCAGAATTGTCGATCAATTGGAAAAATACGGCGCCATGGAATACACCACTGTCGTTTTGGCCTCCGCATCCGATCCGGCATCACTGCTTTACATTGCCCCCTATGCAGGATGTTCCATAGGCGAATACTTCATGCACAACGGCGAGGATGCCCTGATCGTATACGATGACTTGAGCAAACATGCAGCGGCGTATCGAGAACTCTCCCTGCTTTTGAGAAGGCCACCGGGACGAGAAGCGTATCCGGGAGACGTTTTTTATCTGCATTCCCGATTGCTTGAAAGGGCAGCCAGACTGAACGATAAGCATGGCGGCGGTTCTCTGACGGCTTTGCCCATCATCGAGACTCAGGCCAATGACATGTCCGCCTATATTCCAACTAACGTCATCTCCATTACCGACGGTCAGATCTATTTGGAAGCGGGACTGTTCTACTCCGGATTCAGACCGGCTATCAACATTGGATTATCCGTTTCAAGGGTTGGTGGTGCGGCACAGATCAAAGCCATGAAACAAACAGCCGGTACCTTGAGGGTTGACCTTGCCCAGTACCGTGAACTGGAATCCTTCTCGCAATTTGCCAGTGAATTGGATGAAGCCACTCGAAATCAGCTCCTTCGAGGTGAAAAGCTCATGGAACTGCTGAAACAGCATCAGTTTTCTCCCATGGCTGTAGAAGAACAAGTCCTGGTTCTTTTTGCCGGCGTTGAAGGAATGCTGGATCAAATCCCAACAAACCGGATCAAGGCTTTTGAAGAGGAACTACTTAGAACCTTTAAGAATCAACATCCTCAGCTCTTGACCGAAATGGTTCAAAAGGGAAAATTATCCGATGAACTGAAAGAAAAAATAAGAAGCGGCATCAAGGAATTTGCCCAAACATTCAGCATGAGCAAACAAACGAATTAACGGGGGGGATAGGATTTGGGTCGTGGTCAACTCAGGGCAATAAAAGGCAGAATAGAATCAACCAGATCCACCGAGCATATCACCCATGCCATGGAAATGGTGGCAACGGCAAAGGTCAATAAAGCGCTCAGAAACTGGAAGGCGTTTTCATCTTATGTAGAACGGGTGGATGAACTGGTCAGGGATTGTATTTCAGGTTTGGAAGACTCCCACCCGCTGTTGTACGACCCCAGCATGGCATATCATCAAACCGCCGTGTTTTTGATTACGTCGGACATGGGCCTTGCAGGAGCCTATAATTTGGACTTGATTCGAACAGCTGAAGAGGAAGCCTCAAAATTGGGTGAGAAGTTCGCCGGATATATGGTCATCGGGACGAAAGGCTGTTCGAATTTTCGATATAGAAACAGAAAGATTTTGTACGATGAAGACCGGTTCTACGATAAACCCAGTTTTTCTACTGCGGAAATGCTGGTCAACCGGATGTTGGATATCCTGGAGGACAAAAAGGCCGATTCTTTTAAGGTCGTTTACAGCCATTTCCACAGTTCTTTGCTGCAAACGCCCAAAGTGATGGATTTGATCCCCATCGTCCCCGCACAAAGCAAGAGTCCGGATCGTTCTTACCGGATTGAGTATGAGTTTGAACCGGAACCGGCCAAGTTGTTGGACGAAGCGCTTCCTTTATATTTAAAGTCCCATGTATTGAGTTTTCTGCTGGAATCCCAGGTGAGTGAGCTTTATTCCAGGCAAAATGCCATGCGTAATGCCACTGAGAATGCTGAAAATCTCATTGAACGCTTTACATTGGATTACAACAAAGCCAGACAATCCTCCATCACTCAAGAGATTATCGAAATCGTCAACGGCGCAGAAGCTCTAAAAGGATAGCCATTGGAACTGGCAGTCAAAAAAACAGCTGAACAAATAATCGAAACATTTCCAAAAATGCACAAAAATACAGATCCCTATGTGGTTTTGATAACAACCATATTGAGTCAGCGCTCAAAAGACGAGAATACCGAGAAGGCGGCCCTTCAGCTGTTCCGGGATGGCTGGGATATGCAAACCATAGCTAACCAACCTCCCGAAGCATTGTATGATCGGATCAAACCTTCCGGTTTATATCGTCAAAAGGCAAAAAATATTGTTGATACATCGAAGATTCTCATTGAAAAATACCGGGGCAAGGTGCCCTCAAACATAGAAGAACTCACCCAATTACCCGGTGTGGGGCGAAAAACCGCTAACATCGTTTTATGGGTGTCTTTTTCGATTCCGGCAATGGCTGTAGACACGCATGTCCATCGAATTGCCAACCGACTGGGCTGGATCAACACCACTACTCCGGAGAAATCCGAGTTTGCACTGATGGCTGTCCTGGATCCCGAATTATGGGGTCCGATTAACGGCGCCATGGTGGAGTTTGGCAAAGCAGTCTGCAAACCACGAACACCTCTTTGCCCGTCTTGTGTGGTGAAAACGGCTTGCCGGCACTATCTTCGTGGGACTGAGAAAAGATGATCCTGGGATTTGGCATCGATTTGATGGATCTGAGAAGACTGGATGAAAAGAAAATTGAAAGACTTCAGGCAAAGGTTCTCACCGGTAAAGAGCGAGAACAATTGTTGCATATCAGCACCCTGAAAAGAAAAAAGGAGTTTTTTTCCGGACGTTTTTGTGCCAGGGAAGCGTTTTATAAAGCGACTGGCAGGGGTGTCAGGGATTTTGAATTAAACACCATCGCCGTGTCAACAGATGAAAACGGAAAACCTTATTTAGAAGTTCCCAAAGAACAGCTTGATTTTTTCTTTTCTGTGAATTGTAGAGTTTTTTTGACCATCACACATGACGGAGAGTATACCGTGGCCGGAGTGATTGTGGAAGGGATTGAGTGAATGGTCTGTCAATGAGGTGATTTAAATTGTACCTTAAGGGATCCGGAATTGAAGATATTCTGAGCAATATGGATATCGACGAGATTTCAAAAGGCGAAGACACACTGATTTATTCCATATTTGACGAACAATTCGATTATACATCTATTTTCATATCCGGAGCACCTTCTGCACATCTGGTGATTGAGAAAAAAAAAGAAGATGTTTCGATTCTTTTTTTTCTGGATCTGAAAAGCGTGTCGTTTTCTTTTTCTCCCGAAGATACTCTAAACATCCCTATCAGCGAAAAAATGACTGAGGTCGCACGAAAAATCATCTGGAAAAACGCAACAGTCATCTGCACCAAAACCCCCTCAATAGAATTTATTTTAGATGAAATCAAGTTTTTTTCCGATTACAACATCCATATTTTAGGTTACGCATCGACTTCTCAACAACGGTTTCAGGAAATCGAAACCCTTGTGGATGGCATTCCCACTTCGTTCACGCCTGAAGAAACAGAAAAAACACATTATAATGCCCTTTTAATCAACCTCATCGCTGTTGAAAGCAATTTTTATGAAATGGATAACAACTGCTATCTCATCCCAACCGTCGGCATGGACGGAATGGAATTATGGCTGGGAACCAATCCCAGGTTTTTTTTGGATATTGTTAATGACAAAGATGACGAACTACAAAGAGAGACCAAAAAGTTCCTTTATCACATCATCTTTTCAAGGATTGCAAAGGAGATATCGGAACATTTCTCCATCCATCATTATTCCGTCTCAAAGGTTGAAATAGGTTTCGTCATCGATCAACTCAAAAAAGAAAGCATTCTGGAATTTTTAAAAATTATCAAAGCAATCAATACAAAAGCCAAAGACTTTTTCAACACCGTATTGAATGAAAATGCCTGTAATGCCAGAGAAATCGAAAAAGATGCGGATACAAAGTTAAAGTTGCTGAAAGCCTTTTACGATGAGAAAGACATCATTGGTGTCATTACCGCTGCCTATTCAAATGAGGAAGAACAACATCGCCAGATGCTTGAAATGCTACTAAAAAAAGATATTCCCAGGATCATAACTGGAATCCAACACACCGTACAAGACATTGACAAGCTGATAAAAAAATGTATTGAAGAAGGAGGACAAGAAATTGAGTTATTTTAAACCCGATGATTTAGCCATGAAGCATTCCATTGCACTGGTTCTGACTGCTGATATGGATGAAAAAAATCTTAATGAGTTGACGGCGTTGATGAAAGAAGATGGTTTAATCGTTAAGAAAATCATCCAAGTAAATAGAGAAATCGAATCGTTTAAAGAAGCACTGTTCTGTCTTTTTATGGATAGTTATTCGCTGGTACTGACTTTTGGGGGAATCGGAATGGAAATTGACGACATTGTTCCCGAAGCTACCGGTGCACTGATCGACAAAAGACTTCCCGCTTTGGAAGGTGCCATCATGTACTCCCTTATGGAAAAAGGAGCTTACTCCATACTAAATCGGGGCGTTTGCGGCATCTTTCATTCAACAGTCGTCATTAATTTACCCAAAAAACAGTATTTAATCAAAGAAATCCTCAACACGATAATTCCATTGCTCAAACAAGGGCTCTATAATATACAAAAAGGTTGATGACAGATGGCGGATAAAAAGGGATTGTTAAGGATTAAAAACAAGAAAATAAGAGAAACCATTCACGGGTATTTGTTTCTTTTGCCCTCCTTTGTCATATTGGGAATCTTCGTCTTTTGGCCCATCGGGTATTCCTTTGTCCTGAGCTTTTTCAAATGGGATTTTGCCAATCAAAAGAATCCCTACTTCAATGGATTTGACAATTACAAAAAGCTGTTTGAAATGGACATGGCCCTTCCTTATTCGTTTTGGAAAGCCCTGATCTTTTCTGCTGCATACCTTGTGGTCGCCATTTGCATCTTAAAAGTTGTGCAGACTCTGATCACGGCTCACGGACATTTTGAAAATCGTGCTTATGACCGATTCCGTGAAAAAAAACTGTTGCACATCGCAGCCTGCGCCCTCCTTTTTCTGGTTACCTGGATGATTGCCTCGTTTGATCTTGCTTGGCTGCTTTTGTTGCCCATCGCAGCGGGATTATTTTATCTTCTCCTTTTAAAAAGAAGGTTACCGGTTAATGAGGAAAGCGGTCTTTGGACGGGTTTGTTTATCATCATAGCGGTCTACATTGCCTTGAAGGTTTTCAGCGGTGTGCGCTATGAACTGTTCGACTTCCTTCTGATAACAAAGGAATCCTCGGTCTTTATTAAAGCCATATACAACACCCTTTATTACGTGTTGTTGACCACACCCACGGGGATCTTCTTGAGCCTTTTAATCGCCATGGTGTTGAATTTACCTCTAAAGGGAAAACTCATCTACCGAACGGCTTTTTTCATCCCCTATATCACATCCGTGGTGGCCATATCGTTGGTCTGGCAATGGATTTTCAACGACACATACGGTTTGATGAATTATTTCCTGTCCTTTTTCGGAAGCGGAAAAATACCCTGGTTGACGGATGAGGTCTGGACTATTCCGACCATTTCGATCGTTTCCGTATGGAAAATGGTGGGTTATAACGCCATCATCTTCCTGGCGGGACTACAATCCATCGACAAATTCTATTACGAAGCGGCGGAAGTGGACGGCGCAAAAAAGATTCAGCAATTCAGGCATATCACTTGGCCGTTATTGTCACCCACTACCTTTTTCGTCCTCATCGTCTCGGTAATCGGTAATTTTAAGGTGTTCACAGAGATATTCGTTCTATACCATGAACTGCCCGGACCTTACAACAACAGTGGTATGACCATGGTTTATTATATCTTTAACAAATTCTACAAAGATCAAAGAATGGGCGAGGCAAGTGCAGCAGCTTATGTCTTGTTTATGATCATCATGATCCTGACCTTCTACCAATTCCGTGCCGGAAAAAGAAGAGTCAGTTACGTTTCCTGAGGTGGTTGCTGATATGAAAAATCCCATTATAAGAATATGTATCTATGCGTTGGTAATAATCGGTGTCATGCTCATGATCTCCCCGTTTATCTGGATGATCATGACCTCTTTTAAATTAGATGGTGAAGTGGAATCCTGGCCACCCAAGTGGATCAGCCAGTCTTTCAGTTCCCATCGGGACATTCAATTATCTCTGGTACGTTCCGGAGGTGTTACCATTGACTTTTCCGCTTTGACCATCGAGGAATTTTTCAACTTGAACAAGATCATCGAAGCACAAACATCCACACAAATCCCCTTGGTTTACAGTGTCAACGATGATTCACCCTATCGAGGTGTCATGACCGTTGACTTTTCACCAACCGGTGAACCCGTTGATTTCTCTACAGTCCTCAGCCCGCAATCAATGGATCGGTTAGGGGAGATATTTGAGTCCAATCAACCTATGTCAGAAAACATTTATGAAACCTATTCAAACATGATTCTGATTGACAATCCCATGACCCTGATGAACACCCTGATGAGTTTTCTGTATTTCGAACATGACAGTCCGCTCACCAGAATGATACTGGTTAAGGATATTCAGGCTGTAACGGAAAATATCTCTGCGTTTTTGGACAAAAACGGCGAGAAATTGAAAAATCACAATTCCTACGCCCTCTCTTCCGAAGATGATGAGTCAACTCGGTTGGAAAAAGAGTCCAAAAAAGCTTATACACAGATGATTGTCGACACTTTGATCACCAAACTGGGCAAGCTCAACCTGTATTTGGAGGAGTTTAAAAAGGGCACCCCTATTGTCAGCAAGACAGAGTTACAAGCCCTACTCAAAGAAGCCAATAATCATCTCCAAGGGGTTGAATTACCTGAAGATTATTCCCAATGGGCGGCTTTGCGCTTGTTGGAGAAAAACGTCATCACCCCGCTCTTTTCCATTTTAAACGCCGTAAATTTGGGGATTGAAGTGTACACCTTCTATGAGGATGTCCAAACGCAGTCATCCGATCAAACTCAATTGGTGTTCCAATTCAGTACGCCTGAAACCATCGCCGAGGAAATCCGTACGGCATTGGCTGAAACGTCTTATTCAGATGACCATAAACACCTGTTGAACGAGTTGATCAATCACAACCTGCAAGGGAGTGTTAATAACCTTTACAAAGAGCTGGACAAGCGATTCGAATCCAACCTTTCCAATTATGAGCTCACCAAAAAGGAAAAAACAGCCTTCAACAACCGTGTAAAATCCTATTGTGCCCGGTTTGTCACCATTCTCTCCGGACAAAGCGAACTGGAAAGCGTCGTAATCGAGACACTGTTGGCCGGAGATGATCCTTCAGAAATCATCAACGCCTCTTCTATTGAGTCCTCAGAAAAAGAACAATTTTTGGTCTTGATCAAACAGGCCGGCGACGATCTCACACAAACCACTCTCGATCAGGATGAGAGTTACCGCCTGTTGGGCAAACGCTACAAATCAGAGGTATTTGCACAATATTACACATCCCTTTATTCACAAGTCTACAACAAGATGCAGATCATTCAGGCTCCTGAGTATGTGGAATCTGTCATATACCGTAACTTGACTTCCGTTGAAGTGCTGCTGAAGGATGTCCACCCCATCTGGTTTTGGGATGAAAACACGACGATGAAAGTGGATTATTCCTTTGGAGATGTGTTCAAGAATATCTTCCAAAACTACGTGAACGCTTGGAAAGCGGGTAAGTACTTCGGACAGTATTATTTAAACACCATCTTTGTGGCCGTTACGACCACGGTTTTAGATATCCTCTTCGCCTGCATGGCCGCTTTTGCCTTCTCCAAACTGAAATTCTACGGCAGAGATTTTGTCTTTATGCTGTTTTTGGCTACCATGATGGTTCCCGGAGAAGTCTTGTTGGTCCCCAATTACATTACATTGTCGGTTTTCGGTTGGATAGACAGCTACTGGGCCTTAATTGTTCCATGGACGGTGAGCGTGTTTGTCATCTTCCTTATGCGTCAGCATTTCATGAGCATCCCCGATGAATTGTACGATGCCGGAAAAATGGACGGCATTTCGAAATGGGGCTTTTTGTGGAAGATCATGGTTCCCCTTTCAAAACCGGTCATTATAACCGGTTCCTTGCTTAAATTCATTGGAAGCTGGAACGCATTCCTGTGGGTATTGATCGTAACAAAAAGTCCGGAGGTCCGCACCTTGCCGGTGGGATTGGCCAATTTCAGTTCGGAAGTGGGAACACTATACAATCAGCTGATGGCAGCATCCACATTCTCGATGCTTCCCATCGTGATCCTGTTCCTGTTCGTTCAGAAATACTTTATTCAGGGAATCGCCAGGACGGGATTGAAGTAAAAAAGAGGGTTTTGGGTATAGGGTCTGGAAAAAACAAAAGCAGGGCGTCTCTATGTGATTTAACAGTCTTCAAAGTAAGATTAAAGTTTTCTCTAAACCCTAGAACCCAGAACCTGTTCTTATAAAGGAGACGATTATGAAAAAGACAACAATCATTGTATTCATTCTTTTACTCTTCATGATAACTGCTTGGGGAGCTAACTATGGCGGTTCAATCGGGGTTGCCATTCCCACCGATATTTCCGAGACAATCGATCCCCATCGGGCCACCGGTGCCTTGACCTTTGAAATCCTTTATAACATCTATGAAGGGTTGATTCAAGTCGACCAGGAAGGAAATCTGGTAGGTCTATTGGCAACGGACTGGACCATTTCGGATGATGGCTTGGATTATACATTCAAGCTCAAGCAAGGTGTGACATTCCATGATGGCAGTGACTTTACATCCGAAGATGTCAAATTCACCTATGAACGCATCATGGATCCTGCAACAGGATATGCCAAGGCCTCTAATTACATGGTGATTAAGGACATTCAAACACCGGATGCCTACACCGTTCATTTTTCGCTGGTCAAATCCTACTCGCCTTTTTTAGCGCTGGTGTCCAAGATTCACATCCTTCCCTCCGATTCAGATGTGGATTTCGATTTAGAATGTGTGGGAACTGGACCCTTTTATCTTGAGGAGTGGAAGCGAGACATGTATCTTCACTTGAAACGGTTCGAAGATTATCACATCAAGGGCATCCCCTATCTCAATGAAGCCTATTTCAGAGTAATTCCCGATGAAAACAGCCGGTTTATGAGTCTGCAAACTGGTGTAGTGGATGTCATCCCCAGAATTGACCAAAGCTTTATGAAGCGCATCGAAGCCGATCGAGCGATCAAATACGTCCGAGCCCCCATGAATCTGGTTCAATTCATGGCTATCAACAACAAACAAGCACCTTTGGATGATCTACGCATCCGGCAGGCCATCAATCACGCCATCGACAGAGACCTGTTGATTGAGTTTGTGGCGGAGGGGCTGGCCAGACCTTTAAACACCCATATGACACTGATGAGCCCGTATGCCCTGGATTATGACCAATATCCGTATAACCCGGAAAAAGCCATTGCGCTTATTGAAGAGGCTGGCTACTCCTTTGGAGAACTCGAGTTGACCATCGCTTTACCGCAACCCTATGAATTCCATCAAAGAACCGGTGAGGTGATTGCCCAAATGCTTCAAGGAGCGGGCATCAAAACAAAATTGCAAATTGTTGAATGGGGAACGTGGATCTCGGATGTTTACAACGGCAGAAAATACGACATGACGATTATCGGCATCGAGGGAGAACCGGATCCGTATATTTATCTGGATCGATTCTATTCCTATGCCTCTCGGAATTTCACCAACGTTTCCAGCGAGGCTATCGATGGGTGGTTAGACAGCCTGGCGGTGGAAAGTGATTTCGAAACCAGAAAAGAACTGGTGTCCAATGTGTTAATGGAGCTGGTGGATACTGCGGCCTCCGTCTGGCTCATGGAACCCGACGAAATCGTAGCATTGAGAAACAACGTCATGGGCTGGACAATATACCCGGTGTATGTAGACGCCCTGAAAGATATCTGGCTTCAGGAGTGATGGGATGAGACTCATCATGGACGTGGGCAACACCCATATTACCTTAGGAGTATGGGACGGTAAAAACTTCAAGGCAAAATGGCGGATAGCAACCCATACCATCGATACAGAAGACCAGTTTTTTTCATCCCTCTACCCGCTGTTAATGTCGGCAAATATCTCAGTCGACCACATCGAGTCCATCGCCATCGCTTGTGTGGTACCGGGAACCGTTGGAATGTTCAAAGCCTTTTCAAATAAATACTTCCATACCACACCTGTTTTCGTCTCTCCGATTGATGGGCTAGATGTAACCTGGAAAGCCGATAACAACGCTGAAATTGGACCGGACCGAATTGCCAACGTCTTGGGCGCCAAAGATTATTTTGGTGCCAATGCCATTGTTTTGGATTTTGGTTCTGCCATTAACGTGGATATTTTATACAATAACGCCTTTGTGGGTGGATCAATCCTGTTGGGAATCAACACCGCCATGCAAGCCCTTTTTTCAAAAGCCGCCATGATTCCGCCTGTGGACCTGTTTTTTGAAGACCATTATCTCGGAACCAACACCGGTGACAACATCCGTATCGGTCTGGTGAACGGGACTTATCACGCCTTAGAGGGAATCACGGCAAATATAAGAAAAGCGCTCCAGACAGATATGCCGATCATCGCCACAGGTGGTTTATCCAGTATGTTCCATTTTGAAGGAACGTTTATCGATCATTTTGACGACGATTTAACCCTCAAAGGTGTCATTTCTTTTCAAAACAGAGTGGCAAATGTTTGATCAGCACCATTTAATCAGCACAGCAAGGCTTGACGTCGTTCCACTCACCTTGATTGACCTTCGTTTATATATCACCGATTACAGGGCTTTTTGCAAGAAAAGCTGAACACCGTGTTTTTTTTTATGGAAAAACTTAGACGCTCTTGAGACAAAATTACTCTAAGGATGAAAATTATGAAAAAGAATTCCCGGAGAAATATAGAAAAATTTTCTTTAATTTTTATCATCTTATTCCTAATACTCATTCCCGCTTTTATATTCTCATCCGAAAACCCGGATAATTCTATCTTTATCGGCTTATCCTATCCCTTTTACATGGACAACGATATCGAATTCAAGCTGGGGTTTCAATTAGCCCTTGACCAAATCAATGCGACCGGAGGGATTAACGGACGAGAACTCAAAGTCTTGAAAGTGGACGACAAGAGCAATGTTGCCGAAGGAATGAAGGCTGCACAGTATTTCGTAGAACAAGAGGTAGTAGCCGTCATTGGCCATTTCAATTCCAGTGTGGCGTTAATCACCGCCCAGATTTACGATAACAACAACACCGTTTACATCGCCCCTTGTGCCACCACGCCATTTTTAATGAAAGATTCTTATACAAAAGTCTTCCGAACCATTCCCGACGACAAGCAGGTCATTCAAAATTTATTTGACTTCATCAGCAACCAAGGAATACAACACGTTGCTGTTTACTATGCTGAAGATGATTTTGGTCGGGGGGTTGCAGACTCAGCTCAATCGGTAGCCTCTGACTATGGCATAGAAATCATCGATCGAACCACTATCGTCCATCAAAACAATTTCCATCGGGTCATGGACCGATGGCGTGCCTTGGACTGTGAAGCGGTACTGATAGGAGCTACATTCGACAGGGTAAAAGACCAGATCAAAGCCATCAAACAAGCCATTCCGGATATTTTAATATTGGGAACATCCTCCTTGGACTATCCCGATTACATCCCCTATTTGGGAAAAAGTGCGGAAGGCTCCATTATTCCCACTCATTACAAGTCCTTAGCAACTTCTCAAGCCAATCAGGACTTTATCTACACCTTCAAACAGCAATTCCGGAAGGAACCGGATATGTACGCTGCCATAGCTTATGATACACTGATGATACTGAAAACCGCTTTAGAACGGGCAACAAGACAAAATGAGAATGAAAAGATGGGGATCACTTTATCTGAAACTTTATTAGACATTCGCAGATACTCAGGGGTCACCGGAACGGTTTATTTCAACAAGAATGGAGAAATAGAAGGGGACAATATCTTTCTGAAAATCGTTGTTAATGGGGAATTCATTTTTCTCGATGACGATTAAGCCACAAGGTGAGGTAAACATGACAGAAAAAAAAGCTCCCGAAAAGAGAAAAAATCGCCAAACAAGAGAACTGGCCAACAAACCGGTGGATATTACCACTAAAACCTCCTGGCTCATCATCGTTGGGGTGCTGATTTTAATCGCCGGATTGCTCTATTGGGGGTTTTTCGGCTCTATTGACATGACTGCCAAAACCCAAGGGATTTTAGTGTCCGGTGGGGGTTTTGCCTATGTGTATTCATCAACGGAAGGCTCAATTTACGACATCTCTTATCGAATTGGCGACCTTATTAATGAAGGAGCTATCGTTGCCCGGGTGGACAAACCGGATCTGGTTCGTGACATCAACACCATGCGGGATGCCTTGGACGAAAGCCAAAATGCGGATATGATGAAAGAACACGAAAAAATGATAGACCTTCTGAAGGAAAAATTAAAAGAAGAGAGTCAAATATTAACTGCTGAAAGTGGTAAAATCGTCGATCAATATATTCAGAAGGGTCAATACATCCAAAAAGGAGACACGCTTTTTAAAATATCCAGAACGGGTGAGACCGTAAAAGAGCTAATCGGTATTCTCTACTTTCCCGTGGAAACCGGCAAAACCATTGAGCCGGGTATGTCGTGTCGTCTTATTCCATCCACCACAAACAGGGAACAGTACGGCTTTTTAAAAGGGACTGTTGTCAGTGTCTCAGATTACCCCATTACGGAAAAGGCCATTTCAGATTTTACAGGAAGCCAAAGATTTGCGGAACTTTTTGCCAAAGAAGCTGTCTTGGAAGTCATTGTTGATTTACTCCCCGCACCGGATACCCCCTCTGGTTATCAATGGACATCCTCTGAAGGGCCTCCCCTTGAATTGGAACCGGGAACAATCTGTGAAGGTCTTTGTATAACCGACAAGATCCGTCCCATTGAACTAATCTTTCCCAATCTGAAAAGGTGATTGCGATTAGCGGCCGTATAAAAAAAACACCAACTCTCTTACAAATGGAAGCCGTAGAATGCGGTGCAGCATCCTTGGGGATGATCCTGGGCTATTACGGTAAATATGTACCATTGGAAGATTTGCGTTATGAATGCGGTGTCTCAAGGGATGGCAGCAATGCCCTCAATATCATCAAAGCAGCCAGGCATTACGGCTTAACGGCTAAAGGCTTGCGTATGAATCTTGAAAAACTTGAAGAAATCAACAAACCGGTGATCATTTTTTGGGGGTTTTATCACTTTATCGTGCTGGAAGGGATTAAAAAAGACTATTACTACCTAAATGATCCGGCAACGGGGCACAGGAAATGCAGCAAAGAGGAATTCGAAAAAGATTTCACCGGCATCGTTCTCACCTTCGAGCCTTCAGAAACTTTTGAAAAAACCGGCAAAAAAACCGGCTCCTTTTTTTCCGTTATCAGCGATCTCTCCATCGATAAAAAAACCTTGTTGTTTGTCTTTCTGTGTGGCTTTTTACTTGCCTTTTCAGGCATTATGATCCCCACCTTTTCCAGAATATACATCGACACCATTCTCATTCCCCACAGGGACGAATGGCTATTGCCTTTGTTGGGAGCCATGCTGTTAGTTGCCTTTTTCACCGCACTTGTGACGTATTTACAAGAAAAAACACTGCTCAACCTGGAAAACAGAATCGCCGTGCAGCAGTCCTCCAGCTTTTTCTATCATTTGTTAAAGTTGCCCTTGACCTTTTTTATGCAGCGATACGCAGGAAATTTAAACGCCACCATGACCTCCGGTGAACAGATGGCCACGTTGTTGGGTAATCAATTTTTACTGGCTTTTGTCAATTTGGTCTTTTCCTCTTTTTACATCCTCATGATGTTCCAGTATGATATCCTGTTGACATTGATCAGTATTACCTTTACAATACTCAACATCGTTACGGTGTTTATCATCTCTAAAAAGTTCAAAGAGGAATACCATCTCCTTCTATCCGACGAATTGAAATTATCCGGAATAGCCGTTTCTGGGATTCAAACCATAGAAACTTTAAAAGCAACCGGACAGGAATCCATATTCTTTACCCGCCTGGCTGATCAATATTCACAACTTCAAAACAAGTTGTTTGGTATCACTAAAAAAACACTGTTCTTTAACTCAGTCCCCCAGATGTTTGAGTTCATTTCCATGTTGTTGTTATTATTAATTGGGGGTTTAAAGATTATGAATTCTTCCTTGACTATTGGTTCATTTGTGGCCTTTCAAACGTTAAACGCCGCCCTTTACCTCCCAGTCAGAGAATTTATTCAAACCATGCTCTTTGTTCAAAGAAGCGAAGCGGATAAGAAACGTCTGGAAGATGTCCTGAAATACCCCCAGGATCCATGTCTGGAACGCAATGTAAAAGAAGATACCCTCATCAAAAAATTAAGCGGGAAAATAGAAATCAAAAACCTTTCCTTTGGCTATTCGAGACTGGAAAAACCCCTAATTGAAGATTTCAACCTCATCATCGAACCGGGCCAACGAGTTGCCCTTGTAGGTCTTTCCGGAAGTGGAAAAAGCACACTTGGCAAATTGATTGTGGGATTGTTTCTACCCTGGAGCGGCGAGATTCTTTACGACGGCTTGCCTTTAAACCAAACGCCATTATCCATGACCTCCGCCTCAATCAGTTATGTAGAGCAAGATGTCACCTTGTTTACGGGAACTGTTAGAGAAAACCTCACCCTGTGGGACCCAAACATCAGTGAGAGTGATATCATCCAAGCAGCCAAAGACGCCTGTATACACGACGAGATAACTACTTTTGCAGGCAAAGAGCCCGGCAACTCAGAATACGCCTATCGCTTTCAGGAATTCGGAAACAACATCAGCGGCGGCATGCGCCAACGCATCGAAATTGCCAGATGTCTGGCCAAAAACCCCAGTATTCTAATCATGGACGAAGCCACCAGTGCCTTAGACTCAAAAACAGAACTGGAAATCGATCTGAACATCCGTAAAAGGGGATGCTCCATTATCGTCATCTCCCATCGCTTAAGCACCATCAGAGACTGTGACGAAATCATCGTTTTGGACAACGGTAAAGTAATCGAGCGTGGCAAACACGAAGAACTCATGAGAGGCAACAGCGCCTACTCCAAAATGGTCACCCACTCCCAAATGAAAGTGTGAGAGGAGTCTGGTGTTGAGGAACACACCATGAAAAGAGAGATAGCATGAATAAACAACTGGAACAACTATTAAAAACCAAATCAAAACCAGCCGATGCCTCCACACCCTTTGAACTGAAAAACGGCCAGTTAGTATTAGTTCTCAAAGGAAGGGCAGACCTTTTCATGTCAGAAAAAATGGCCGATCCCATCCTGAAAGACCGGTTGTTTAACATTGGCAGCTTTCAAGCCGGAGAAACCTTTGCACTCCTGGAAATGCCCGAAGGATTTGGGCTCACCATCCGCTGTATCAACCATTCCAAGATTGCCCTCATCAACCGAGAGGAAATCTTCGATGACCATCAATCCGATTACTTGAATGCTGTCAAAAGACTGAGCACACGCTTGATTTCCAACCTGAATCCGCCCCATAATCAACTCACGCCCCCGGAAGAAGTCTCCGTTAAAGCCTATCAACGATATCAAAAAACAGCTTTTCTATTAACCTTCGAACAGATCTCTGAAAGTGAACTCAACACACTCAGAAACATTAAGAAGACACAAGATCGAGATCAACGTTTGAAGCAACTTTCAGAGAACACCTTGAGGACTTTATATACCATCAAAGAAAAAAAAGAACCGGAACAATCCTTACCTTCGAACAACGCCCTTTTAAGGGCCTGTATTCGCATGGGACAAGTTATCGGATTCACCATACCCGAGATAGACGATAAAAAGATTACCAGGTCCGAAGATCCTTTGGCCACTATCGCCAAAAACAGTGGATTCAGATACAGACGATTTGACCTGGAAAAAGATTGGTCGGCTAAAGATCTGGGACATTTTCTTGCCATGACAACTGAAGGCGAGCCCGTCGCCATGATCCGAAAAACCGGTCATTACCAGGCTTATATCCCCTCACAAGAACAAACGCTCAACGTTCAATCCGGTGAAAAAGGCTCTCAAGGATTCCAGTCCTATGGTTATTACCTGTACAGACCCTTTCCCAACAAACCCATCGGTATGAAAGAACTAATAGCCTTTATCGCCAAATCTTTAAAGCCCGCCAGCCTGTTAAGCATATTCATCATTGGTTCTTTTTCTGGCTTTTTGAGTGCCCTGGTGCCTGTGATTACCGGGTATCTGTTGGAAAACCAAATCCCTGCCCGACAACCACAGGGACTGTATCAGATCATCGGCACATTACTTGCCGTCATCATGGCAGCTGTCATCTTTAATCTAAGTAAATCTTTATTAACCACCAAAATAGAATTTAAGTCCGACATGCAAACCCAAATCGCCCTGTGGAATCGACTCATCGATCTGCCTCCCTCATTTTTCCGACGATATCCATCGGGTGAAATCGGCAAGAAGATGCTCAGTTTTTATCAAATCAGAATGATCCTGGCCAATGTGATCTCGGATTCCCTGCTTTCGGCAGTGTTTTCGGTTTTTTACATCATCGTCCTGTTCCTTTACAGTCCATCTCTTGCACTCATGGCCTTGAGTATTTCTCTTTTGAATTTGGCCGTTACCCTTATTGTTGGTTACTTTCAAATCAAGACCGGATATGAAAAATTAGTGTTAACCGATAAACTCTCAGGGATCATGCTTGAAATGCTGTTATCCATCACTAAAATCAGACTCTCAGCCGCACACGACCGAATTTTCCACAATTGGTCAAAGGCCTATGCCAAGGGTAAAAAGATGGAAATCAAAGAGAAAAAACTACAAATCTTCTCTAATCTATACATCGATACCATGGCCATTATCAGTTCGGTCATCATCTTCTTTTTGGCTTACAGCATAGGAACACTGACAACCGGCGGTTTCGTGGCCTTCAACAGCGCCTTCATGTCCTTTCAAATGATGCTGGCAGCCCTTTCGGGGACCACGCTTTCATTGAGCATTGCCTATTCACTATTGAAAAATATCCGTCCCGTTCTAGAGGAAGTCCCGGAAATCACCAAAGAAAAACAACATCCAGGAGAACTGAAAGGCAACATCGAGTTCAACAACTGCTCCTTCAGCTATGAAAACTCCGCCAAAGTGGTGATCAAAGACCTGAACCTGCGTATTGAAGACGGAGAATATGTGGCTATCGTAGGGGCTTCGGGCAGTGGCAAATCTACTCTCATGCGCCTGATCCTTGGATTTGAAAAACCCACCGCCGGAAAAATCTATGTGGGGGGTAAAGACCTGGAACAGTACGAACTCAGCGAGATTCGCCAGCAAATGGGGGTGGTCCTTCAAAACAGTAAACTTCTCTCCGGAGACATCTTCATGAACATCGCCGGCAATTCCTATGACATCACCGAAGAACAGGTCTGGGACGTTTGTGAAAAGGCCGGTATCAAGGAAGATATTGAAGCCTTGCCCATGGGCCTGAACACCTTCATCAACGACAGCACCTCCACCCTTTCGGGTGGCCAAAAACAACGCCTCCTCATCGCCAGGGCCTTACTGAAAAATCCGAAAATCCTTCTCTTTGACGAAGCCACCAGCGCCTTGGACAATTACACGCAAAACATCGTAACTCAAACCTTGAAACAACTAAAGTCGACTCGCCTGATCATAGCCCATCGATTGAGCACCGTAAGAGAATGCGACAAAATATTCGTTTTGGATCAAGGAAAGGTTGTAGAAAGCGGTAGTTATAATATGCTCATGGAGCGCAAAAGTGTCTTTTACAATTTAGTCAAAAGACAAATCATTTAGAAATCAGGAGGATACATGACAAAAGAATTGCATGAAAAACTCAAACAATTTGAAGAAAAGGCCGGGACCGATTGGCTCAACAAATTGGAGGGTATAACAACAACTGAGCAGTTGATAAAAGTAGGAACCGTATATGGCATTACCCTTTCACAAATTCAAGCTCAGGAAGGCCTCGAGCTTTTGAAAACCGATGGCAATAAACTCAGTGAAGAAGAACTCTCCGCTGTTGCCGGCGGGAAACTCTATTTTTAAACAAGTTGAAGAAAACACCAAGATTATACGACGGTTTTTAAGATACTCATAAGGGTTTTATCCAGCTTCTCAGGGGTCATGGAATCCATGATATTCATGACCTTTTCAAGTCCCATAGGCTCTTTGTAGACCCGTTTGTTGCTCAAAGCGTCATAGATATCGGCAATTTAGATAATCTTGGCATAAAGATGAATGTCTTCTCCTGTTTATCCGTTAGGATAGCCTGAATCATCCAACTTTTCATGATGCTGTTTGATGATCTTGTACTCATTTTGAGTCAAGGCATCAGGTTTTTGTAGAACGGAATCCGCAATACCAATTTTTCCCAAAAACGTTGTTTCTCGGATAGTTCTTGTTGTAAAAAAAGCTAATGAAAGCCTGATTTACAATTATGTTGAACTCCTTTTCAAAGAAGACAGGGCCAATATTACCAAAAATCAATCTGCCGTTCTAACTAAACGCATGCCATTACTGAAACTGCTGAGATTAGGGTGGCAGTCAAAACGATTTGACACTCTGCAATACAAGTCTTGGAAATACCAGGCTCCGCCACGGGAGACCCGATAACCTGCCTTAGTGGTAGGGCTTTCAGGGCCAATTGGATTTTGTTTGTCTCCCTGTGCATAGTAATTGCCGTCCCAATAATCATAGCACCATTCCCATACGTTTCCACTCATATCATAAAGTCCCAATTCGTTTGGCGCCTTCTGTCCGACTTCAACGGTTGATTTACTTGTATCCTCTCCAAACATCGGTTTACACCAGGCAACATCATCGAAAGTATTGCTCCCGGCATATTTGAAGTCTTCTGTACCATTGTGACCACCCCGGGCGGCGTATTCCCATTCTGCCTCTGTTGGAAGGCGGTATCCCTGAACCTTTGTAATGTCTGTCGTCGGTTTACCTGTTTTATCCAGCAGATTCCCCTCACCATCATAAGCCTTTGCCAGTCCTTCTTTTTCGCTCAGCCAATTACAATAGGCGACGGCATCACTCCAGTTAACATAAATAACAGGTCTGGCCCCTCTTCCCCATCCCTTGTCCCTTTTTTTGGTTAGTCCCGTTTCTTCGCAGTAGGCATCGTATTCGTTAAATGTGACCTCGTATTTGCCAATATAATAGTCATAGGTCAGTTTCACCGTGTGGATGGGTTTTTCATTGTCCCAACCTTCGCTGTCTCCCCTGGTATTCCCCATTTGGAAACTGCCAGCCTTGACAAGGATCATTTCAGGCGCAGCAATTACAGCCGTCGCAAGCAGGATCATCAGCACACATCCCAGTGACAGTGCCCGTTTCTTCATGACGCATTCCTCCTTTGTATTTAGTCTTTTCTTCTTCTATCAGACAGAGTCGTTGCCAACTATCAGTCTCCTAAAGCTAAAAAACAAATGATCGATTAGATAACGGTGAAGAAGGACAATGATTTGATTGCTGCTTGAAGTACACCGCATAATCATGGATAGTCATTAGTGAAAAGGTTTTTTAAGTATATCATGGTTCGGCTGAAAAACATGCCACTCGAGTGAATATGGATAAGCCTACTTTTCTCGTGAAAGCAAAATCTTTAGATTCCTGGGGATTGCCTGATACCAGGCATCCATCCCAAGATTGTGCAATTTGACCTTTGTTCTTTCCTCCAAAGTAACGAATTCATCACCATTTATTAAGCAGTTGGTTTCTTCAGCATCAAACTCGATTGTATCCGCAATTTGATTGATTTGATAGGCATTCATCGGGCAGTTTATTTGACAATACAGACAATCATATGCAGTATGATGAATATTTTCATCAAGCCATTCAGGAAATTCCCCGGGCATTTCGTTGACAAAGGAAAGGCATCTTGATGTGTCGATCAAAAAGCGATCTTTTCTGATACTGCCTGTTGGACAGGCTTTGAAACATAGATCACAGTTTTCACATTCGTCCGCTACGGATGGTTCGCCCCAGGTATCTTGTGGACATGGAATATCCGAATAAAAAGGAAGGTAGGAGAAATTGCTTCCAAGGCCTTCAATGTAAGAGATGTTATTTTTGCCATAAACTGCCAGGCCGCTTTGTGTTGCAAGTCGCTTTAAAGGGAGGTCAAGAGCAGGCATCACAAAATACCCATGGGCATTCAAATGGTTTTTCAGATAGCCGCTAGCCTGATCAAAATCCGGACGCACCAAACTACGGATCGTTCTCTTTTTACCGTTGTATATCAATTCCACTTTTGCGTAAAAAGGCTTATGAACAGCCATCAAGACCAACGATTTGATTTGTTCATTAGGAAGGGAAAAATCATACATATCGTGTGTAATCCAGTGTTGAAATGGATTCAATTCATCGCTTTGACTCAATTTGCCAAAAAAGTCTTTTAAATCAGCTAAATGCTTGATATCGATTATGATTACTCGGTCACCGTTTTTGTGAGTCAGTGTTTCCAATG
>Ga0116164_10001087_pt1 | contig 21108 bp, 15 predicted proteins | sample AD_UKC109_MetaG_FD_89888 | JGI IMG/M metagenome (GOLD analysis project Ga0116164, IMG submission 89888) | Active sludge microbial communities of municipal wastewater-treating anaerobic digesters from Hong Kong - AD_UKC109_MetaG | ecosystem: Engineered > Bioreactor > Anaerobic > Digestate... | reverse complement strand
GGGAGCTCTATGCCTGCGCCGTGTCTTTTGTCGACCATCAGATCGGCAGGATCATCGAGGCGCTTCGGGAAACCGGCGAGCTGGAGCATACGTTCGTGTTATTCACGTCCGATCACGGCGAGATGCTCGGCGACCTCGGCGCGTTTCAAAAATTCCTGCCTTACGATCCGTCCTGCAGGATACCGTTTATCGTCCAATGGCCCGGGGGCGTGGCTCCGGGTACGGTCCGCCGCGATTTCGTCGACCTGAACGACGTCCTCCCGACGTTTGTCCGGCTTGCCGGGACAACCTATCCCGGCGCATATGAGCTCCCCGGCGAATCCATATTGGGGGACTCCGTCCTGAAAAACCGGAAATATCAATACGCCGAGTACCAGCACGGCAGCAAACGATGGTGCTTTCTTCGGGACGAACGCTACAAGTTCATCCACTATTACGGCGACGACGAGCAGTTGTTCGACATGGTCGAGGATCCGCACGAGCGGCTGAACCTCCTGTATCGGTGCACGGACACCGCCGTTTTCGGTATTCGGGATCGTCTTCGTTCCGAATTGCTGAAGTACGAGGAAAAATACGGACTCGAGGGATCTGTTGTTGGCGGAACCTTCCGCGACATGCCCCGCTATGAAGCAGCCAAGTACTACGAAAAAAGCTATCCTCGGAACATCAGGCGCTTCCGCGGGGACGAACCCCAATTCCGGCCTCTTGAGGAGGATATCTTCGAGGCGATTCGGGATGAGCCAAGCGTGAAACTTTCGAAGCTGCATATCCGGGAGTCACTGACAAAATTCGGCGGCTTCACCGACGAACGGGTGGACGCGCTGCTGGAGCGGGCGAAAGCCGAAGGGCGTTATTAAAATCGTTTGACCGCCGTTTAGGGCAGAATCAGCAGAATACCGGAAACTGCAAAAAAACCGCCGTTTTATGGCGGTTTTTTGGACGGTTTTGTGGCGAAGCGTTGCGGCGCCATGTATCGGCCGCTTTTCCATCGGCCTAGTTTTGGATATTCCGGATCAGTTCCAGCATCTTCGGCACGGCGTAGGAATAGAACTGCCGGTATGTTTCGCAAAAATAGTTCAAACCAATCTCATGGAGCTCTTTTCCCTGCCGGTCTCTCCGGCAACCGCCGCGGCAGATTCGGTACCATTCGCAGTCCATGCATTTCGTTTCAACCTTCATGGATTCTCGGACGAACCCACACGTTTCACAGGCCGCGTCCAATTCCGCAAACCCGCTCTCCTTCAGGTTGCCGAGGCAATACGGATCGAGCGTATAAAAATCGCACGGATATACGTCGCCGTTGGATTCTATTACGAATTGGTTTACACAGTGGCCCGACATCCCGCAGCGCTCCGGCTGATAACCGAGCAGGATCCCGGCCAGATTTTCAAAGTCGCGGATGAATACGAATTCCCCGTTCATACGGTCCCGGTACCATTCGTCGAAAAGCAGCTTCAGGCAGCTTAGATACGCTTCCGGCGTAAGCGAGAACTCCAGCTTGCCGCGTTCCGTTCCCAGCGGGTCCAGGCACGGCATATATTGCTGGTAAACGAGACGGTTCTTCATAAAATAACGATAGATCTTCGAAATGTGCCTCGCCGTCTGCGCCGTTACGACCGTTAAAACGTTGTATTCCACATGATGTTTTTCAAGAATTCGGGCGGCTTTCATCACGCGCTTGAAGGTTCCCTCGCCCTTTGCATCCCTGCGGAGACGGTCGTGTATCTCTTCCGGTCCGTCGATCGACAGCCCGACTAAAAAGTGATTTTCCGCAAAGAAGTCCGCCCATTCCTCGTCCACTAAGAGGCCGTTCGTCTGCAGCGCATATTGCACGGGTAAGCGCTTTGTATTATACCGGCCGGCTTCTTCGACGAAGCGTCTGAAATAGGAGAGTCCGGCCAACGTCGGCTCCCCGCCCTGAAAGCAGATGGTGCACGGCCCGTCCGCATAATCAAATATCCTTTCAATCATCAGCCGCTGCGTGTCTTGGTCCATGACGTCGTGAAGCGGCGTTTCTCTGTGCGAAATCTCATCCGCATAAAAACAATATTTGCAACGCATGTTGCAGTGTCCGGATGCAGGTTTTATTAAAACGCTCAGCGGAAGCATATCGCTTTTCCTTTCGCTAATCCAAATCTAAAAACGGAGGGCGTTTTCACCTTCCGCATATGATTGTACCGGTCCGCGATAGCGTTGTCAAACCAGGGAATCCACCGGTACCGGGTGCCGCACATATCTCGCTCGCCCCCTGCGTGATCAGGCAAAATGTTCATCCTCCTTTCGACTTGAACGCTTCAGACTTTGTGTGTTTGTAAAGCGCCCGGCGAGTTCAATTTGCACCCGCTTTGCACCCGGTTTGCACCCGCCCTCAGCGAATCGCGCGATTGTAGCGCTCCGTAAGGGTCTCGTCAGCTGAACGACGGGAAATATCTGAACTCCCCCTATTTCATCCGCGTATCGAATCCTCCAGCGGTAACTTCTGAGATGAACGCCTGAACATGAATGAATATCTGCCGTCTGACGCTGCCGAAAAAAACAGAGCGCTGGCGAAGGGATTCCGATGAATCCGTCCGCACAGCGCTGTTTTTTTACCTGACGCCGGCTGAATTTACCCGGAAATCGGGCTTCAAAGCCGCCCGAGCAGCACAACGAAGGCCTATATACGTTAATTTCTTCCGGCGCCGACTGTTATTGATCCAATGAATCAAAGCTGATTCTGAACATATAAAACGATGTCGCTCATCGGATAGGCGCTGCACGGATGAATGAAGTTTTCATCCAGGTCGCTTTTTCGGAGTCCTTCCATCTCTGGCGGATACCAGACTGTCCCCTTCTCCGCATAGCTTCGGCACCATCCGCATTCCCCGCTTCTGCAGCGGGAATCCATGGCATATCCGGCACGCTCCAGCGAAACCAGGATCGTTTCGTCGGCGCGGCATGTAAGCTCGACTTCGGATATGCCGTATTTGAGCAGCAGGCGGTATGTCTTTCCGATCCGGTCCTTCGGAAAGGCGGGATGCAGCGTGATGTCGTCCGTTTCGCCGTATGCTTCCCTTCTTACAAATCGTCTTATAATGCCGAGTTCTTGCATTGTTTTGTCGATATACCCGTACATCACCCGCGGGCCGCAGACGAAATAGCTTTTGCCCGCCGTATCCCCAACGAGCTTTTGAATCACGTCGGCGCACAAAAAGCCCCGCTCGCCTTCCCAGCATTCGGATGTTCCGGAGAGGACATAATGTACCTTGATCCTGCCGTTGCTCTTTGCGGCGAGCTCGTTCAGTTCGTCCTTGAATATGATGTCGTTTTCATCGCTGACCCCATAGAGGATGGTCAGTTTTTCGGGCCGTCCGCCGCTTAGCATGTCCCGCGCGATCGATCGGAACGGCGTGATCCCGCTCCCGCCGGCCAGCGCCACGACGTGCTTTTGATCCCGTATCCCCTGGTACCAAAACTCGCCGTATGCGCCGTCGAACCGGACGACGGTCCCCTCTTTCCAGTTGTCCCAGATATAGTTGGTTACGTATCCCGCTTTTTTCTTTTTGATCGTGATCTCCAGATAACCCGCGTCGTCGACGTCCCGCGGAGCCGACGAAATGCTGTACGGCCTTGTCAGCGAGCGGCCGTCTATTTCCAGCTTGACCGAAATGTACTGTCCCGCGTAAAAGAACGGCAGCCTGCCGCCGTCGACCGCGCGCAGCCGATAGGTACGCGTGCTGTTCGTCTCCTGTTTGATGCTGTCGATTCGCGCGTCGACCATCCCGCCGTGAAGCTCTTTTGTGAATTCGCGGATCTTGTCGCTTCCGTCGACGTCGAGCCCGCCCGAATTGATCCAGCGCTTCCGTCCGGGGATGTTCTTAACGAATTTCAGTATATCTCTGATATTGCCTTTTACTTTTATATCCGACATCGTTTTCTCCTCCACTTCAATTCCCTATCTCTGCCCAGACGTCCTCGGCGACTTTCACGCCGGAGCTGATCACGCTTGAAACGCCGACCGTTCGGAACGTGGCGCCGCCTACAAAATCAAGGCCCTTGATGAAACGCTCCTTATCCTTGTTGAGCGTTCTCGATATGACGTTGTCCACCGGGGTCTGCTCGTATCCGTACACGTTTCCGCGCATCGCGTTCGCGTAGCGCTGGAATGTGGACGGCGTAGCGATGGAAATCTCTTCGATATGTTCCCTGATGTGCGTGCCCGTATCTCTTTCGAACCGGTCGATCAGGTGGTTGGCGAGGGATTCGTTTGTTTGCTGATAGCCGTATTTATCGAGAGCTTCCATCATGGCGTCGGTATGGTAAAGCTCCGCAAAGCCCAGATGGCAGCATCCTTCGCCGACGCAGCCGGGGATCACCGTATCCGTGCAGGTTACGACGAGTTTCGGATGCTTGACCCAATGCTTCACGACCTCGGCGATCTTCTCGGTATCGAGGTTGTCCGCTATGAAATACTCATAGGACGTGATGCCAAGCTCCTTTGCCGGTTTATCGAGGCCGAGGTAAAGCGCAAACGGCGCCACCGACAGATTCCTTACATTGTAGAGCTTGCGCATGCGCTTTGGAATGAATTCCGCCGGCAGCATTTCGGTGATCGCAATCGTCGGAAGTGCGTTGCAGAGCACATGCTTCGCGTAGATTTTTTCTCCGCTCGCCATCTCTACGCCGACGACCCTGTTCCCTTTCGTCAGGAACCGCTCCACCTTGGCGCAGCACTCGATCTGTACGCCGAGTTCCCTGAGCCGCAGCTCCGCCCTGTTGGCGAGATAATGCGACGTTTTTTCCGGAATGAACGATCCTTCCATGAAATATCGGTGCATCATGACCGCCCAAACGGGAAAGCTGATCACGCGGAACGACAGCCCCAGAAAGCCCACCATGCAGCTGAGCGCCTGCAGCGTTTTTTCCGAGAAGCCGAACTGCTCGTTTACTTCGGCCACGGAATAACCGGCAAGCCGCACAAAGGAGGTGTGCTCCTTGAGTATCTTCATGATGTCGATTTTGGGTTCGCTTTCGATGTATTCCAGAACCTCCGCCATCTCTTCGCAAACGTCGAGATATTTCGCCATCTTCTCGCCGTCGCCCGGCGAAAGCTTTTCGATCGCTTCGATGCACTTTTGTCTGCCGAACGGCATCTTCATGTCGATGCCGTAATCGGAGAGGATGCAGTGGTACATATCCTCCGGCCGATGCACCTCGATATCGACGCCAAGCTGTTCGACGAGCAGTCGCCTCGCGCGGCCGTGCTGCCCCGCCGGTTCACCCTGCTCGATCTTCTCGATCAACCCCTCGCCGAATTCCATAAGCACGTGAAGCGTCGCTTCAAATTCGAACCGCCCTCTGACAAAGCTGGTTTCGTAGCCGCCTATCATGTTGTGCTGTTCGAGCAGCAGCACGTCGGCGCCAAGCTGGGCCAGGCGCAGCGCCGCGGCTATGCCTCCAAACCCCGCGCCCGCGACAACAACGTCATATCGCTCTTTATACCGCTTCAATCCCGTCATCTTACGCTCCCCTTTCGTATTTCTTTTTTTTAAATCACTTTCGGAAAAACAGCATTCGAACATTGCTTTTAAAATTGCTTTTGGAACATTCAAGAATTCGTTTTTAACTCGGATCGGTTTGAAGTGCATGTGCCTTTATTGACGAGTCGGGTGAAAAGCGTCTGTGTGCGTTCTGTGGCTCTGCCACCAGCCAATCGTATCATAAGAAACAGTCACGCGCAAGATCATCGATAGCTTTATATAAGGCTTTATTGGTGGATCTGTCGCTTTATATTATTTTGTCCTTTCATCATAAAGAAAATGTTTGTATCCACGTTCGTTCTATGATATGATCTGGTTGGTGGCCAAGCCAGAATGGCTTTTTCTCTCCGATTCCGATCACTTCAATAAAATAGATAAGTGTGGTAACAATAAAATATGGACGTATCGTTTGAAAAACTTGAAACCATCAGTCTGAAAGAGCAGGTCCTTCGCGCGATGGAGCATAAGATCCTCAGCGGCGAATTCAAGCCCGGCGACCGGCTCCCGCCCGAGCGCGAAATCGCCGTGTCGATGGGAATCAGCCGAAGCCTGATCAATTTGTGCATCCTTGAGCTGGAGACGCGCGGGTTCGTTCGCATCATTCCGCGGCAAGGCACTTTCGTGACGGATTTTCGGCATCACGGCACGCCGCAGATCCTGCTTTCGCTGATGAATTACGACGCGGACAAGCTTGACCGCGGCCTGTTCGACAATCTGGTCGATATGCGGCGCCTTCTGGAAAACGAGTGCGTCAAGCTTGCGGTTCCCCGCATGGACGACGAGAACCTGAAAAGCCTTGCGGAGGCGCTTGCAAAAATGGAGCAGTTCGAGGATGCCGATCGATTTATCCATGGCAATTTCGAATTTCACCATGCGCTCACCGCCGCTTCGGGCAACGCCGTATACGCGATGATCTTTAACGCGTTCCGCAATGCCATCCTGTTCTTTTTTCAGGTATATTTTACGACGGACGAACGTAAGAAAACTTCCGTTAAGCAGCATCAGGATCTATATCTCGCGCTGTGCAATCGCGACGAAGCCGCTGCGCTCACGGCCCTTAAACAAATACACGATTTGGGTATCGCCGGCCTTGCCGAGATATTCAAGCGCAAATAAACAAAGGAGAGGTGTTGGATTTGAATCAGTCGTACGACGCCGTCGTCATCGGTACCGGTATGGGTGGCCTGGCGGCAGGATGCAATCTGGCAAAGAACGGCATAAACGTGCTTATGCTGGAGCAGCACAACATACCAGGCGGGGTGACAACGAGTTTCAGACGCGGGCGATTCGAGTTTGAAGTGTCCGTGCAGTGCATTCTCGAATACGGATCGAAGGATCATAAGGGTCCCATCTGCGAATTTCTCGTCGACGATTTGGGGATCGACATCGATTTCCCGCGTATGACCCATGGCCGCATGTGCTATATCACCGATCCGAACGAAGAATTCGTTCTTCCGCTGGACAAGGAATCCTTGATTGCGTTTATCGAACAGCGCGTTCCCGGAAGCGAGCATTCGGTGCGCGCTTATCTGGATTTTTCGGACGAGCAGATGGCGGCCATCAACTACATCAACGAGGTGGACGCCGTCATCAAGCCGGTCGAGCTTTTAAAAAAGCATAAAGGGATCGTTGCCGCGGCAGGCCTTACCTGCAAGGACGTAACCGACAAATTCGGCGTCCCGCAGCGCGCGCTGGATTATCTCAACGTGTACTGGACGTTTACGGGACTGCCGATGGAAGATATGTCCTACCCCGTTTTCGGAACGATCCACAGCGGCATGGGGACCGAACCGGTGTACGCGGCAAAAAAGACGACCTATGAGATTTCCGCGCGCATGGCGGAGCGGTTTGTGGAGATGGGCGGGCATCTGATGCTGAACACCCGCGCCGAAAAGATCCTCGTTGAAAACGGCCGCGTAAAAGGCGTCGTCACCAACCGGGGCGAGACGATAACAACGAAGTACGTCTACGCAAACACGTTGCCGCATACCGTCCTCGGCAAGATGATCTATCCGCAGAGCGAAGTGCCGGTCAAGGCGCTCAAAGCGCTCAACATGCGCAAAACGGGCACCAGCTTTCTGTCCTTATATATGGGGCTCGATCGCAGCGCCGAAGAGCTCGGCATGAAAGACTACATGTATTATTTTGCAAAGACAAACGATATCACAAAGATGTACAACGGCATCGACACGCTGGACCCGAACGACTGCTTTGCCGGCATGTGCCCGAATCCCGTGATCCCGAACGCTTCGCCGGAGGGCACGTCGATCCTGCATCTGGAGACGATCACGCGCTCCGACGCCTGGGGAGCGCTGTCGGGCAAGGAATACTTCCGGAAAAAGCACGAAGTCGCCGGCGATCTTATCGACCGCGCTTCAAGCGCGCTGAAGTTCGATATCCGCAGGCACATCGAGGAAATCGAGGTCGCCGCGCCGCAGACGTTCGCCCGTTACATCGGTTCATTCATGGGCAATGTTTACGGATACGACCTGCGCACGTTTGACTCGGCGGTGATCAAAGCGATGCTCAAGGACAAGGAACGATTCATTGCCGGCCTGTCCATCGTCGGCAACGCCGGGCTTTTAACCGCGGGATTTCCAAGTTCCATGCTGTCCGGCCGGCTTGCCAGCATCGAACAGATCGAAGAACACGCCGCCGGAAGGGAGTGCTGAATATGTCGAAAGTAAAGTTGATCCCGGGGGCGTTTGCGCTTCTCGCCGCGCTCAAAGACCGTAAAAATCGCATCTCCTCGGCCGGAACCGGGCGCGCGCCGGACCCTGTTTTTGAGATGGCAAAGCGGATGCATCCCGACCGTCTCCATCTCGTGGTGGCGGGCGTCCGGAACGAGACGGACACCGTCAAGACCTTTGTCCTCAAGGCGGCGGACGGCGAACAGCTGCCGGTTTTCCAGCCCGGGCAATATATCAGCGTCAAGCTCGATATCGACGGCAGCAAGGTTTCGCGGGCATATACCATCAGCTCCGCGCCTTACGAGGCGGAAGGCGAAAACGGCATTTACGAAATCGCAGTGCGTCAAAAAGAAAACGGATTGGTCAGCAACGCGGTCTGGAACAGCTATCAGGCCGGCACCGCGCTCGACGCAACGGGCCCGCACGGAGACTTTTACTGGAATCCTCTGCGCGATACGAAACAGATCGTTGCGATCGCCGGCGGCGCGGGAATCACGCCGTTCCGCTCGATGATACGCCAGTATGCAAAGGAAGACCCCGATCTTTCGGTCACGCTGCTGTACGGCTGCAAAAACGACAGGGATATTCTGTTTGGCAGGGAACTCGATGCTATCATTCAGGAGCATCCCGATCAGTTCAAGCGCGTCAATACGTTTGAAAGCTGCGACGCCGCCGATATGCGCCGGGGCTTTATCGACGCGCAGTTCATCCTCGACAACGTCGAAAACCCGGAAAGCAAAACATTTTTCATCTGCGGGCCTGCGATCATGTACCGCTTTCTGCGGAAGGAATTCGCGAAGATCGGCAAGCTCGAGCGCAAGCAGATGCGCTATGAAGTATCCGGCACGCCGGACGACGTCTGTGCCTATGCGGATTTCGATGCGTCGCTGAAAGGAAAGGAATTTGCACTCAAGGTGATCATGGACGATGAAGTGCACGAACTGACCGCGAGCGCAACGGAACCGTTGCTGGTTGCCGTGGAGCGCGCGGGGCTGATTCTGGATTCGCGCTGCCGCAGCGGCGAGTGCGGCATCTGCCGCAGCAAGCTGGTGAGCGGCGACGTGTTCGTCCTGCCGGACAACGACGGGCGGCGCGAGGCCGACCGCGATCTGGGTTATATCCACCCGTGTTCAACGTATCCGCTTTCGGACGTTGTGATGATCATCCCTCCTGCCGGAGCGGGACAAACATAAGGCACGCGTTGCGGAGAAACTGAAGAATCAACTATATTTGAATTGCACCCGGACAAACCGTTTACACCCAGCTTGCACATATCCTCCAGCAACCGCGCGATTGTATCGCATTGCGAAGGTTTATTCAAAAACAGAAGGTCGCCGTTTGGTGGCCTTTTGTTTTGCTTTCTTGCAGGCTCAAGCCAACGAAACCGCCTTCACATGCCACATCTGCAACCGTATGCAAATTTTTTGACGCGCAGATTTGCGGCGAGAATTTTTTATTTTCAGATGCATAGCAAAACAGGTGGGTTTAAAACCCGGCGACAGCTCGGCGCATTGCGGGCGCCTGGACTTCGTTTCGAATCGATTGTACAATGAATGAAACAAAGACGCGTTTTTGCCGCGCGCCGGAAGAAAGGCGTGTTCGTATCACGCCGTACAGCGAAATTGCATAAGACACCGGGCCGAAATATAAAACAAAACATGTAAAGAAAACAGAGATATGAAGATTGGAATCTGCGAGGACAATTTAACGCATGGCGAACTGATTCGGCAAATGCTGTCCGAGTGGGCGGCCGCACGCGGCGTCCCGCTTGAGATTGCGGCGTTTCAAAGCGCGGAAGCCTTTTTATTTCACCTTCCGGATGCCCGGCCGTTCGATCTGCTGCTGCTGGACATTCAGATGGGTAAGATGAGCGGCATGGAGCTTGCAAAGCAACTTCGTCACGAGAACAACAGCGTTCCAATCGCCTTCTTGACCGCGCTGAGGGAATATGCGTTTGAGGGGTACGATGTCGGCGCGGTGCATTATCTGCTAAAACCGATTTCCAGGCAGGCGCTTTGGGATTGTCTCGACCGCGTGACGAAAACGATGGCGAGCGACCCCGTGGCGATGCTGGTCGTCGACAAGCGCAGGCTCCGCCAAAGCGATATTATGTATGCCGAGTCGGATTCCCACTACGTCCGCATCCATCTTGCGAGCGAAATCGTCACAGCTAAAAAGAACTTCCACGATCTGCTGAATCTGCTGGACCGGAGGATGTTCACGCAGTGCCACCGCAGCTATATCGTGAATCTTTCGGCGGTGGAACGGCTGACGCGAAACGAGATTTTGCTGGACAACGGAGAGCGCATCCCGCTGAGCCGCACATACTGGCAGGGCGCAAACCGTGCGTTCATCGGTTTCCATGGAAAGGACATATTATGAATACGGTCGCGTATCTTGCGCTTGCCCTGGCGGGATGCTGCATATTGGTGCTGCTCGCGCTCCTTCTGCTTCAGCGCAGGCGGAGCGAATCGGTAACCGCGAAAAAGCAGGCGGCGCTGATCGAGCGGCACATGGAAGAAGTAAAAAATATCTACGACACCATGCGCGGCTGGCGGCACGACTATCATAATCACATCCAGACCATCAAGGCGCACGCGGCCCTGCACCAATATCGGGAACTGGACGACTACCTGAGCGAACTGGACGCCGATCTTGAGTCTGTCGATACGATGATCAAAAGCGGAAACGTCATGCTGGACGCGATCGTCAACAGCAAGGTATCCCTTGCGCGGAGCCGTGGGATTCTTGTAAACGTCAAGGCGATCGCAACGGAAGGCATGCGCGTGTCGGATATCGATCTGTGCGTGATCATCGGCAATCTTGTCGATAACGCCATCGACGCCTGCGCACGGGTGGGGCAGGAAGACCGGCGTTTTATCCGCATCTATATCGGCAGTCTCAAAGGGCAGCTCTATATCAGCGTGACAAATGCAACGGCGGAGACGACGCGCAATCAATCCGGGCTGTATCCGTCCCTGAAGGCGGGGGCGATGCACGGGCAGGGGCTCCGGCGCGTTGACGGCGTAGTCGACAGATACGGCGGCTATCTGAACCGGCAAAACGAGCCGGGCGTATTTGCGACCGAGATCCTGCTGCCGCTCTGATATGCCGCGCTAAGATGCGGCTTGCGTACCGAAACGGTCGCCTTGCGTACGAACGGTCCTTTTCAGCCTAAATTGCCATTAGAATAAATGCGGAGGTGATGTCTTCTTGAAAAAGCAACAATCCGCAAAGCTCGGCAAAGTATACGGCCTGACGGACAATATCAAGTATTTGAGCAAAAGCATCCGGGCGTTTGACAGAACGCTGTTTCTTTTTCTCCCTTTGCCGGTTGTCGCGCAGCTTGTCACTGCTGTGCTTGGCATTTATCTGCCGAAATTCGTCATTGACGCTTTGCAGGCGCAGTCCGCACCGCCGCATCTGCTGGCCGTCATCGGTGGCTGTTCTGCCGCGCTCCTGCTCAGCGAAATCCTGCTTAGAGTATCCAACGACCAGATTTTGGTTCGTTCTATGAGCCACCGGATCATGCTTGCATCGCTGGCGGGAGAAAAAACGATTACGACGGATTACGAAAACGTCGCATCCAACGCAGGGCGTATTCTTTGGCAAAAGGCGATGGACGCAACCGAGTCGAACGAATCCAGCACCGAGTCGTTGATTCGCTATCTTATTTCATTTACTAAAAATGCCGGTGGCCTTTTGATTTATGGGGCCATCCTTGCCGCACTCAATCCGATCATTGTAGGTCTTTTACTGATCGGATCGATTCCGGTCATCTTTTCCGCACGCTACGCTACGCAATATGAGCACAACCACAAAAGCGAAACCGCCGCTATCAACAACAAACTGGAGTACTTGCGCGAACAGGCGTTTGAAGTTGCCAATGCAAAGGATATCCGTCTCTATTCCATGGCGGAGTGGTTCCTCAGCCTGTTTCAGCAGCTCATCGGAGAACGGCACGTCTGGAACGTGCGTATTCAGAAACGATACTATCTATCGAACGTTACGGATGCGCTGATCATCCTGTTGCGGGACGGACTTGCCTATGCATACCTGATTTATCTGGCGCTGCACGGGCTTGCGGTCGGCGAGTTTGTGTTGCTCTTTGGCGCAATCACAGGCTTTTCCGTTTGGTTAAGCGGCATTGTTGACGACGGCGGACGAATCAATCGCGCCTCGCTGCAAGTGTCGGACCTCCGGGAATATCTGGACATGCCCGATTTGAGCAACCGCGGCGAAGGCCATCCTGCGGCGGCTCAGGACACGGCATATGCAATTGAATTAAAAAACATGAACTTTACATATACGGACAGCGACACGCCTCTGTTTGAAAACTTGAACATTTCCATTCAGCCGGGCGAACGGATCGCAATTGTCGGTGCCAACGGCGCGGGTAAAACGACGCTGGTCAATATTATAACCGGATTGCTGCGTCCAAAGCAGGGCGAGCTGCTTTTAAACGGTGTGCCGATCGACGCATATAACATAAAGGATTATCAGGGTCTGTTCGCCGTGGCATTCCAGGATGCGTGCATCCTTTCGTTTTCAATTGCGGAAAACGTTTCTATGAAACCACTCGCAGAAACGGACATGGACAGGTTAAATCAAGCGCTTTTTGTTTCCGGACTAAAAGAAAAGGTGGAAAAACTGCCGGATGGAGCATTGACCTGTCTCAACAACATTTTTGTGAACGACGGCATGCAGCTCTCCGGCGGAGAACGGCAAAAGCTGATTCTTGCGCGCGCGCTGTATAAAGACGCACCGATTCTGATCCTCGACGAGCCGACGGCCGCACTCGATCCGATTGCGGAATCGCGGCTATATGAACAGTATGCGCAGATGGCGAAAGGAAAGACGTCTATCTATATTTCACATCGGCTTGCGTCTACGCGTTTTTGTGATCGGATACTGTTTTTGGAAGGCGGAAAAGTCGTTGAAACCGGCACGCATGAACAGTTGATGGCGAGAAAAGGAAAGTATGCGGAGATGTATACGGTTCAAAGCCATTACTATCAGGAAAATCCGGAGGTGATACGATGAAATCGCGTTCGGAAAAATCCCGCTCGGAATGGAGGACACTGGTCGCATCCGCCCGGCTATTGAGCGAACTTGACAATACATATATGCCCGTGGTGATTGGGCGCGCACTGCTGGAAACTGCGCGGTATTTCCTTGCGTTGATATTAACGGCGCGGATACTTGACGAATTGCTCGAAGCACAAGACATCGCCACACTGATCCTGTATGTTTCCATTGCCGTCGGCGGCAGTTTTTTACTCAAACTTGGCTCCGACTGGCTGGAGCGTTTGCGGAGGGCAAAGGCTCGGACGCTTGTCGTGTGTGAGGATAAACGCATCAGCGAAAAGATTCTGGCGCTCGACTATGCGTATATGGACAGCCCGGTGCTGCACGATCTGCGCCAGCGTATTCTGGAATACGACAATATAAACGGCGGCATTGCGGCTTTTGCCACGCAGATGGGCGATTTGATTACGAGCGTCACGCAGATATTGGCCTCCGTTTTCGTTGCGGCGGCGCTGTTCATTCCTGTGGCGTCGAACGGCTTGTCCGGACTGGCGCTGACAATGAATTCGCCGCTCTGGGCGGTTGCACTGGTGGCAGGCATGGCAGGCACCGTATGGGTGCAGATGCGTTCAAGTCGGTTGTACGGCGAATTTCAGAAGGAATTGTTCAACGGCATGATGGGGATCAACCGTATTGGAATTTATATGATGTTTACGCTGTGCGGCGATTATCGGAACGGCAAGGATTTGCGCATCTACGATTCCGAATCAATGATTGCCGGCGTGCACAGGAAATTCGTTTCCGATATGGAGCATTACCTGAAGAAAATGGCGAAAACGAAAACCCATGTGGAAAGCATGGGTTCGATAGCAAACAGCGTTTTCATTTTTTTGATTTACGCGTTCGTCGCGCTGAAAGCATTGGTCGGGATGATCACAATCGGCAGCGTAATGAAGTATATCGGCGCAATTCAAAAGCTTTTTGCCGGTATTTCAGGTTTGTTTGTCGGGATTACGGAAATTCGCGTCAGTTGCGGATTCCTGAAGGACTTGCATGACTTGCTGAATCTGCCGGATTTGATATATCGCGGCACGTTGCCGGTTGAAAAACGCAGCGATCACGCCTACGAGATTGAGTTTTGCAATGTTTCGTTCCAATATCCCGGAACATCGGAGTATGTGTTGAAAAGCGTATCCATGAAGCTCAATATCGGCGAGCGCCTTGCAGTCGTCGGCATGAACGGAGCGGGGAAAACAACATTTATCAAGCTGCTCTGCCGGCTGTACGATCCAACCGAGGGTGAGATACGGCTCAACGGCATCGACATCAAAAAATACGATTATATGGAGTATCTCAGCCTGTTTTCAGTCGTATTTCAGGACTTTCGCATCTTTGCGTTCCCCGTGGATATGAACATAGCTTCCTCGGCGACGCCCGACGAGACAAACGTGTGGCGATGTGCCGAGAAAGCGGGACTCGCCGATCGGCTGAAAACGCTGCCCGGCGGCACCGGCACGTCGGTCGGCAAGCTCTTCGACGAAGCAGGCGTCGATTTTTCCGGCGGCGAAATGCAGAAGACGGCGATTGCAAGAGCGCTCTACAAGGACGCGCCGGCGATCGTGCTGGACGAACCGACCGCTTCATTAGACCCGCTGTCGGAATTCGAAATCTACACGCGTTTCGATTCGTTGGTTGGCGACAAGACGGCCGTCTATATTTCGCACAGGCTGTCCAGCTGCCGTTTCTGCCACGACATCATCGTCTTTCATGAGGGCCAGATCGTTCAACGCGGTAATCATAACCAGCTTCTTCGGCAAACGGACGGATTGTACCGAAAACTATGGACGGCGCAGGCGAAGTACTACTGTGAAACGGGTGACCCGAGCGGAAGCGCTGAAAACCCGGGAGAGTCGCAGTAACAGACGCTGCAAAACAAGAATACGATTTACGATTATTGAAGCCGCGCCCGTTGCACGCAGGCAAACAAAGCAACGCATCCGCCTCATTAATCCGTGCCCCACACCGGTTCGCTTGCACTCCCCGCAATCGATTTGCACCCTCCCTCATCGAATCGCGCGATTGCAGCGCTCCGTAAGGGTTTCGTCCAAACAAACGGCCCGTCGTTCGACGGGTCGTTTGCATTCCGACACGAAGTAAAAGCGCGGCCGCGGTCCCGGCCTTATGCGTCCTTCGTGTCTTCCCCGCGCGCGGCCTTCCGGTATTCGATCGGCGAGCAGCCGAGATATCGCCGGAAGAGGATGCTCATATACTGCGGGCTCGAGTAACCGACCCGCTCTGCGATCTCATACGTCTTAAGGCTCGTGTCCTTGAGAAGGGCCTTCGCATGATTCAGGCGGATATTGGTCAGGTAGTCGTTAAAACCGGTCCCGAACGATTTTTTAAATATCGTGGAGAAATAAGACGACGAGAGGAAAAAGCGCGCCGCAACGTCCTTCAGGCCGAAATCGTGCTCCTGATAGTGCCGGTCGATATATTCGACGGCCTGCTGCAGCAGGAGCTGATAGGAGGTCGGGTCGTCGCGGAGGTTGTAGTGGAAGATCAGATCGGTCTGCATCGCGTTCGCCGCGTTAAACGCGAGCTCCGCTTCGGCGTAGGAGTCCGCCAGGTCGGCGGCGTTATTTTTGAGTTCGCCAACGCCGATCCGCATGCCGGCGTAGCTTTCCTGCCTGCGCTTGATGCGCCGGATCGCGGTACGCATCAGGTTCAGCAGTTCGTTTTTATCGATCTCCGGCAGAAACAGCGTCAGGCAGACCTTTTCGCCGAGGTTGACGATATAGGACTTCAGTCCGGTCACGCTGACGTGCTTGAGCTCGAACTGCAAAAGCAGAATGAGCGTCGTTTCGTCCTGCAGGCTTGCGCCGGGCAGACTCACGAGCACGGCCGCGCAGCGCAGCCCCTTTAATTTAGGCAGCTCGTGCTCGACGGCGAAAAGCGCTTCCTCGCCGTCGATATTGCCAAGGATGCACTCCCGCAGGAACCCGTAATCCGTATAGGGCAGCTTCGCCGTTTCGGCAAGGATGATCCGCTCGCGCTCGATCATGCGGCAGGCCTTTGAGACGGCGGGCAGCGTTTCCTCGCGATAGTTGAATTTCAGCACGTAGTCGATCGCCTGCACCTGCAGAGAGCGGCGCGCGTTCTGAAAATCGTCCATCACCGTCAGCATGATGACTTTAATGTTCGGATAGCGCAAACGTATCTGGTCCGCAAGCTCCAGTCCGTCCATCTCGGGCATACGGATGTCCGTCAGAATGATGTCCGGACGCGTCAGGTCGATTTTCGAAAGCGCGTCCAGCCCGCTCTGCGCTTCCGCCACGACTTCGATATTTCCGCCCGCCCAGTCGATATTTCGTTGCAGACCGTCGCGGAATACTTTTTCATCGTCGACGATCATCAGCCGATACATCGCAGTCATTCCCTTCCTTTGAATTTTAACCGGTCACGGTCCGGCTTGCGCGCGCGGTTACAGGACCCATTCGTCCCTTCCGTCCTGCAGGTGGCCGTAACGCCGGAGTCCCTGCAGCTCGCCGTAAAAATAGGCCAGCACGGACTCCCCGTGCGAACACGCGACCCGGTGATTGGTGCCGGCCGGGATCGTAACGATATCGCCGGGCAGCATTTCGAACATCCTGTCGTCGACCAGCGCGTCCATGCGGCCGGAAACGCAAAGATAGATCTCGTCGCACTCGTGTTTGTGATAGTCCGCTTCCTCGCCCCGGTCGGGAAACACGATGGAGCCGAGGCTCGTGATCCTGGTCCAGCCCGGCCGCTGCTTGAGCCAGAACCATGTCCGCGCGTTGACGACGGCGCAATCGTCCTTCGGGATGTCGCCCTCCAGCACCGGGCCGTCCGCATAGCGGCCTTCCGTGCCGATAAAGTGCCGCACGACCGGGTCCAAAATCGCGCCGTCGCGGCGCAGGCCCTGCAGGTCCTCGCGCAGGGCGACGCAGCAAAACCCGGATTCCGCGTTTTCAAGATGATGCCGCGCACCGCAGCGAATGGCGGCCGCATCCCCGGCGCGCACACGAAAGCGTTGGCTGTTGAGGATGAGATCGGCTTCACCTGAACAGATTATATAATATTCGTTCGCATCATGAAAATGATTTTCGGTCTGCCCGCCGTTTTCAAGGCGTACGATGCCGATATCCCGGATAAAACACCAGTCCGGCCTTTTTTCGCGCCAGTCGTCATTTTGAATCAACTCGACTCCGTTCATTTGCATCCTCCGGTATTGACTCGGGTGAATCCCAAGCATAGATATGAAGCGGCGTTTTCTCGAAGAACGCCAAATTCAGTGTATCACAGCGCAAAATGCAAATCGTACGGTTTCTTTCATTGTTTGTTCTGTATTTTCCGCTCTTATTGCAAATTTGCGGCGCTTCGGCTAAAGTTGTTTCAAAGAGGTGCGTTTTCATGCGGTTTTCCAAGCTCCGCGGCATGTCGCTGCGCAACCAGATTTTATGCGTCTATATCCCGCTTCTGATCGTTTCCATCGCGCTGACGCTCGCCTATATCTCCAGCGCGCTCCGGCAGAATCAGCGGCAGGAGGCGTATTATCAGCTGGAAAATTCGACCGACGTCATGCGCATCCTGCTCGAGGACCGGCTGGAAAACGTTCTTGCGTCGTTTGTGACCGTTGAAGACAGCGACGCTTTTTCCCAGATGATGCTCAACCAGCGGTACAACAAAGAGGACGACACGAACTACTCCGATCTGATCGGTATGGGAAACCTTCTCGACGACACCTACAGTAAATATTTCAATATCATCGACTCGATCTATATCAATATCAACGATCTGGAATTCACGCTCATGAAGCGGTATTCGCCGCTGTACCGCTCCGCGGACGTCCTCTCGATGTACGAGGAGGATGCGAACAGCGTCAGCGCGCGTTATCTCTGGCAGTCGCCGCACACCGACACGATCTTCTACAAAACGGACCGGCAGGTGTTCAGCGTGGAAAAATTCTACGGCGCGCCCGGCGAAAGCGTCTTCGGGCTGTTTCTGATGAACGTGCGGACATCCTATATCATGGACCTGTTCGACAATATGCCGATTTCCGAGCATGGCTACTGGGCTCTTGTCGCCGACGGGAACGTCTATATGCAGGACGACGCGGACATTTCTTATGCGTTGCCGGATGGCGCGGTGGATTTTCTGCTCCAGTATCAGGGCAGTCAGGGCCATTTTGAGAGCCGCAGCGCCAACGGCGAGGCGCTGTACGTGTTTTTCAACGGCATCGACACCAACGGCTGGGGCATCGCCGCCGTCCTGCCGCAGGACGAGCTCGTCTACAATACCGACCCGCTGGATTTTCGCGGCCTTGGCGTATCCATCCTCATCCTCGGGGCGATGATCGGCTTTGCGATCCTCTTTGCGCACCGAATCTCCCGCTCCCTGAGCGAGCTGAGCAAACGGGTCTCGCATTTTGAGCAAACGGGCATCGAAACGCAGCAGCCCGACGTGAAATTCCATATTGACGGCACGCGCGAGGTCGCGCTCCTTTCGGACGCGCTGGACCACATGGCGCTGACCATCCGCAGGCTCGTGTCGCGCATCCTCCAAAAACAGGACCAGCTCCGGCGGCAGGAGCTGAACGCGCTTCAGGAGCAGATCAAGCCGCACTTCGTCTACAACGCGCTGAGCACCGTCCTTTACGAGATCGACGGCGGCAAAAACGCGGAGGCGAGCGATATGCTCAAGGCGCTGATCACCTTTTTCCGCATGGGCGTGAACCGCGGCAGCGAGATCGTCACGATCAGCGACGAAATCGCGCACGTCACCAGCTATCTGAAGATTCAGCACGCCCGGCAGGATTACGATTTCAGCGTGGAAGTCCATGCGGACGAAGATTTGCTGAAGAACGAAATCCAGAAGTTCACGCTGCAGCCGCTGGCGGAAAATTGCCTCGTGCACGGCTTCGCCAGCGCCGCGGACCGTCCGGACGAACCGTACATCTGCATCTCGGTCACGCAGGACGGAGACCGGGTCGTGATCGAAACCATGGACAACGGCGCCGGCATCCCCGCGGACGAACTGGAACGCCTGAGAAGCGAGATCAACACCGAATATGCGCAGGCGAGCGACATGACGTACGGGCTGAAAAACGTAAACCTCCGCATCCGTCTGCGATACGGCCCGGAATACGGCGTCTCCGTGGAAAGCGTCCCCGGGCAGTGCACCACGTTCCGCGTCTGCATTCCGCTGAAGAAGTATGCGCCGCATAAAAGCGACCCGCCGGGTCCGGACAGTATCCCCGGTCAATGAGCGCAGATAAAAACAAACACGGACGGCGTTCGGCCGTCCGTGTTTTTGCCTGAAAGTAACGTTTAGTTGGCAAAATTCGCGTCAAACTCGGTCTTCATCTGTTCCATAAGGCCGGCCCACGTGTCGCAGAGCTCCTGCGCGGTGATTTCGCCGGCCATGCATTCCTGGATCATCGGCTCGACATAAGTCGACATGATCGAGGAGTATTCCGGATAGGTAAACGGCGAATCATAGTACTTGGTGTTGCTGTCGGCCATCAGTGTCGCCGCCATCTGGAACCACGGATAGTCGGAAACCCAGTCGTCCTGCAGCGCGACGGAGTTGACCGGCATGATGCCATAGGTCTGCGCAACGGCGGACGCCTGCTCGGCCTCGCTCAGCCAGCTGATGAAGTCCCAGGTCTCGTCCGGGTGCTCCGTGGCAGAATAGATGCAATACCCGCTGACGTTCATCTGCGGATACACGGTGTAGCCTTCCGAGCATTCCGGCAGCGGCAGCGCCTCAAAAAGCGAATAGTCGTTGCCGAACGCTTCGGCATGCGAATTCGCCGAACCGAGGTTATGCATGATGGTTGCCGCCGAACCGGACTGGAACGCGGCGGCCAGCTCCGACCAGCCGTTGTTCAGGTCGCTCTCCGCAGTATACTCGTCATACAGGCCCAGATATTTTTCAACGAACTCAACGTTCTTCGGGTCGTTGATCGTGCACGTGCCGTCCTCGTTGAAGTAGTTCAGCAGGCCGGAGTACGAATACATCATGTATTCGAGGCTCGTGCCGCCGCCCGAACCGCCGCGGATCGCGATGCCGTAGGTGCCGGCGTCGGCGTTATAGAGCGCCTCCACAGCCGTAAAGAAATTGTCCCAGGTCGTCGGCAAAGCGACGTCGGCGTCTTCATACATCGTTGTGTTGACCCACAGGCACCAGACGTTGCTGGCGAACGGGAGCGCGTACATCTGGTCGTCGATCGCGTTAAACGACTCGACCGTCTCCCATGCGGACGAGAGGACCTGATCGTAGCAGTCCCAGTCGGCAAGGTAGGAATCCAGCGAGAGCAACTCGCCGTTGAGCACATACGAGGAAACGCTGCCCTGGACAAGCGTGGAGCAATCCGGCGGAGAGCCGGCGGCAAGCGCGATGTCGAGTTTTTCGGTCATGTCGCCGGAAACGCCGAGCAGTTCTACGTTGATATTCGGGTTTTCCGCTTCGTACTGCTCGATCAGCTGGTTGTAGATCGCCTCGCGCGCGTCGGTCGTGTTGTCGATCCAGAGCGTGATCGTGACGGGTTCCGTGCTTTCGGTGGAAGTTTCGTTTACGGTCGGGTTGCTGACGTCTTCGCTTTCCTGCGTCTGCGAGGCGGTGTCGCTCGCGGACGTGTCGGTCGTGCTCGCGGCGCAGCCCGCCAGCGCGGACAGGCACAGCGCGAGCGCCAGCAGGATAGCCAGCGTTTTTGCTAGATGCGATTGTTTCATATAAGTTGTTCCTCCTTTTTTATTGTACCCGGTAAACGGCCGTGTTGCCGGGAAACTTAAAAATTGTTTACAAATCGATCTGTGGAAGCGGATAAGAATCGTGCCGGACGCCTGTTG
>Ga0116164_10001084_pt1 | contig 21124 bp, 24 predicted proteins | sample AD_UKC109_MetaG_FD_89888 | JGI IMG/M metagenome (GOLD analysis project Ga0116164, IMG submission 89888) | Active sludge microbial communities of municipal wastewater-treating anaerobic digesters from Hong Kong - AD_UKC109_MetaG | ecosystem: Engineered > Bioreactor > Anaerobic > Digestate... | reverse complement strand
GCCAGTCAGCCGAAGGCTGATAAAAGGCGGACGAGGGTTCGATCCTGCCTCAGGCAGACAAGTCCCCGCCCCTTGGGGCGTTCAATGCTTTTTACGATACCCCGCTGCTCTGCGGCGGGGTAGTTTATTTTTCTGCCTTTCATTGTATGCAATAGATGCCTTCGCAGATATTTTAAATAAATAATATGCATGTTTTATGCCTTACGCCTGTTTTTTATTCCCCTCAATTTGTAAACATATGCTAGAACACCTGCAACAGCCCTGTAGAGATCGACAGGGATAAACTCACCCAAATCGACTGTCTTGTAAATAGTCTGAGCAAGTGGCTTATTTTCAACAATGGGGATCCCATTTTCTTTTGCTATCTCCTTAATCTTTTCAGCAATATACCCTGCCCCCTTTGCTGTAACTTTAGGAGCCGTCATAGTCTCTGCATCAAACTTCAAGGCAATGGCAAGCGAGGTCGGGTTAGTTATAATAACATCTGCATCGGGCACCTGTTCCATCATCCTGATCCTTGCCATTTCCCTCTGGATACTTCTAATCCTTGCCTTAACATTTGGATCCCCTTCGGTCTGCTTATAATCATCTTTGACCTCTTGTTTTGTCATCCTGAGCTCCTTTTCATGCTGCCAGTGCTGGTAGGCATAATCCAGAATAGCCAGTACAATTAATGCAAGGCATGTATAAAAGCATATCTTGAATGAAACCTTTGCTATAAAAGTCAGTATGCCTCCCACACCCAATTGAATAATGGAAGGTATGCCTGCGAGCTCTCCTCTTATTATCAGGAATGCAACGATCCCGATAAAAACTACCTTAAACAATGACTTGATAAGCTCAACCAGTGACCTTAGTGATAAAAGTTTTCTAATCCCTTTTATCGGATCAAGCCTCGAAAGATTCGGTGTAAGAGGTTTTGAAGCAAGAAGAAATCCAAACTGGAGAATATTGCCCGCAATCCCTGCGACCAGGATAGTCAACAATAAAGGTGTCAAAATAATGGCAATCTGCTGAAAAATATCGTTGAAAATCATATGTAGTGAGCCGGTCTTAATGTCGAATGAACCAATACCTTCAAATATCTTCTTCATTGAGCCGGATATTTCCCAGAACATCCACGGGCCAAGAAAGGAAAAAACTCCCAGAGCGCACAGCAGTATCAAAACAGAAGGAACTTCCCTGCTTTTTGCTACCTGGCCTTCTTGCCTGGCCTTCTGACGGCGTCGGGGGGTCGCCGCCTCAGTTCTTTCCTGATTATCGCCTCCAAACATTGAAAACTGTCCTTACACTTTCACTGTTAAACCGCATTTAATAATAAGAGGATATCGTTTCCAAGGCCGTTAAATATTACCCTGAAAAAGGTCGCCATATAGGGAAGAGAGAATGCCAAAAACATCAGCCCGATCAAAATCTTTAAAGGCATGGCAACGATAAAGATATTCATCTGGGGCACAGTTCTCACTATTAATCCCAAAGCCACGCTTGTAAGCAAAAGAACAGCTATTAGAGGAGCACCCACTTTTATAGCAATAACAAACATATTGCCCGAAAGCTTCACTATTTGATCCATTAAAGAATTGGTGAATTGGAAGCCGAATGGAGGAACCAGCCTGAAACTTTCCGAAAGTGCCTTCAAGAACCAGTGGTGAGCATTGATAATTAGAAAAAACAACATCCCAATAAGATTATAGAATTGGGCGATCACTGAGGCCTGTGTACTGGTTATCGGATCCATAACATTTGCAATGGCAAGGCCCATTTGAAAGCCCGCAAACTGGCCCGCCAACTGGATTCCGGCAAATAAAAGCCTGACGGAAAGACCTATTATTATACCAAGGACTATTTCTCCCAACACCCCGATTCCAAATGGTATTGCCGGCATAAGGAATGGTGAGTTATCCAGGCTTAGCACTGGGAAAAGAACTATACTGACTGCAATTGAGAGACCCGCTTTGAATATAATGGGAATATTCTGACTGCTAAATATCGGCAGACTGAATAAAATTGCACTTACTCGCAGAAAAATCAAAAAATAGACCTGCAGTTGTGACGGAGATATATAAAAAGTAAGCATTTGATTTTCCTGCCATAGATAAATAATCAATGGATATAGGTTGGTATATTGACAAACAGATCATGGGTAAAATCGACTATTATCTGCACCATCCATGGAAAGAATATCAGTATGGCAATTCCTACAGCAAGCATCTTAGGAATGAATGTCATAGTCATTTCATTGACCTGTGTCGCCGCCTGCAAAATACTTACGATAAGACCGACAACCAAACCGGCTATCAACATTGGTGCAGATAGCAGTATGGTTATCTTTATTGCTTCGGTAAAAAATCCTGTTGCAAATTCTGGTGACATATTCCTTTACCCGAAACTCTTTACTAATGAACCTACGATTAAATACCATCCGTCTGCCAGGACAAACAACATCAACTTAAACGGCAGTGAAATCATGACAGGCGGCAACATCATCATTCCCATGGAAAGAAGGACGCTCGCCACGACCATATCAATTATTAAAAATGGCACATACAGCATAAACCCGATCTGGAATGCCGTCTTCAACTCGCTGATCACAAATGAAGGTATAAGCACAGATGTGGGAACATCTTCTATGTTTTTTGGGCGTTCAATACCTGAAATGCCTACAAGAAGGGCAAGATCTTTTTCCCTTGTCTGTTTAAACATGAAATTACGCACAGGCTCAAATGCCTTTTCCAATGCCTGCTCCTGTGTAATCGTTTTATTTAGATACGGTTGAAGCGCCTCCTGATTTACCTTCTGCCAGACTGGAGTCATAATAAAAAATGTTAGAAACAGCGAAAGACCCAGTATTATCTGGTTTGGAGGCATTTGATGTGCCCCTAATGCCTGGCGAAGGACCGAGAGCACAATTGCTATCCTTGTAAAAGAAGTCAGCATAATAAGTATTGCAGGGGCCAGTGAAAGGATTGTCAGGAGTATAAAAATCTGCAAAACAACCGATACTTTTCCTGGGTCGTCTGCATTATCAAGTCCGATATTGAAAAAGGATGTAGAAGCCGCAGGATCAACCCCGAGACAGATATCTGGCGCTAAAGAAACAGAAGCCGATAACAACACCAAAACAGCAACAATTTTTTTTACAGGATTAAACATAAATGTTTTCTCAAAAATTAAAATTCCGGATAGTTTTTCTAAAATCATTAGAAATTATCATCAAACATCTCTTTTCTGCCTCATTCTAGATGACAATCTGTGCAGTTGATCATGGAATGATAGTGGTGTTTTTTCTGACTCAATTCCCCTGAGTCGGGTTATTCTTTCCTGGTCCTCTATTTTTGCAAGCAGGCTTATATTATCGCTCGTAATTCCCAGCACCAGTACAGCCCCTGGGATTTCAATAAGGGAAATACTTTTCTTAATGCCGATATAACTGTTTCCAAGGACCCTGATCAGTTTTTCATTCGACTTGCCAACATCCCTTCTAAAAAGCCTTTTTGAAACATAAAAAGCTGCCAACAACCCGCCAAGCACTATACACAACGCGGCCAGCATCCTTAGAGCGGTTGAAATTAGATTAGGATCGTAGTTCATTTCAGGCTCTCAATTCTTTCCATTGGACTAATAATTTCAGTCAGTCTGACACCGTATTTTTCATTTATGACAACCACCTCACCCCTTGCGATCAGTTTTCGATTAGCCAGTATTTCAAGGGTCTCACCTGCAAGCTTTGACAGAGTGATTACTGATCCCTGACCTAGCTTAAGGAGTTCATTTATAAGCATCTTGCTCCTGCCAAGTTCAACGGTTATCTCAAGAGGTATGTCAAGAATGAAATCGATATTGCCCGGCGTCTGAGATTCTGACATATCGCTCAGGCTGGAAAAGGTATAAGGCTTTTCCTTTGCTCCGTTTTCTTGAGTTACCTTCGAGTTATTTTTTTTATCGTTTGGATCAACCATTGTTTTTAGCCTCCGTTTTTAGGAAGTAAGGTTACTATTTGAACTGCACGATTTCCTTTTGATATCCCCGGCAATCCTTCGTATTTAGTCACACCCTCAACGCTAATAGTAATCGGGTCCTGGGGACCTGGCTCAAGTTTAAGGACATCATTCACCTGCAGTCTTAAGAGATCACGTATAGTATACATGGTACTTCCAACCTCAGCGGTTATGTTTACTTCCGTATTTTTCAACAGGGCTTGAAGCTGAGAATTCCATGTGTGTTTTACGTCCTTGTTACGCAGAAACGAAGATGAAAGCCTATCCTTGATAGGTTCAAGCATAATGTATGAGATACAAAAATGGATATTTCCTGAAAATTCCTTACCACTTATAGAATAGACAATAACTATAACCATTTCATTGGGTTCAACCAGATGTACAAACTCGGATTTAGTCTCTGTTTTCATTAAAGATGTCTTAATCGGATTTACAATCTCCCAGGCCTTTTCCATATTGCTTAGAACTTCAGATGTAAATTTTCGGATCATCCTTTGCTCGATGAGGGTAAAATCCCTTGTCTCACCCAATGTTTTTCCATCCCCACCAAACATGCAGTCTATCAGAGAAAAAGCGAGGTCTGTTTCTGTCACCAGCAGTGCCAAGCCGACAAGCGGCTCCATGGCAAAAATATTATAGCTCGTTGGGCTTGCAAAGGCCTTTAGGAAATCACCGAACTTGACCATCTCCATGGAAACGAAGTCCACTCCAATCGGCGTCTGAAGTGAAGATGAAAGAGAATTATGTAATGATCCTGCAAATTTGTCATTAACCTCTTCCAGTGCATAAAACTGCTCACGCAGCATTATGCTTTGAGAAGTGAGATCATAGGGTTTGGCCTCGGCAACGTCTGCTTTTTCAGCATCAACATCAACCTCACCCTCAGCCATGGCCCCGAGCAGGGCATCTATTTCTTCTTGAGATAGGATCTGATCAGGCATATTTTCATTGCCTCTACTGCATTACAAACTCAGTAAAATAAATGTTAGTAATATCGCCCGCAGGAAACATAGTATTAAGTCTCTCAAATATTTCATTCCGCAGGGCAGCTTTTCCTTCGTTATTTTGGAGATCATCAACCGATTTATTTGGCAGTATCAGTAAAATACTGTCCCTTATCTGTGGTATTCGTTCATCTAACTCTTTATGAACCATATCATCCTTTAATTCGAGGTTGACCGTAATCCTCAAATACCTGTTTCCACCTTTATCGGCAAGGTTAACAATAAATGTATCCAGCGGATACATTGGCCCCAGCTTCGGCAATATAGCTTCTTCAGCCTCCTCCTCAGCTTCCTCAACGGGCGTTGGATTGACTGTCCTGTCAAGGGTACCTAACTTGCTCCAGACTATTATCAGGCTTACAGTCATGCCAATCAACATTGCCAGTAAAGCTGAACCAGCTATGATCATCAATTTTTTAGACATCCTGTTCATTAGCCTCCTTCACTATAACAATTTCCACCCTTCGGTTTTTGGCCATGTTTTCCTGATTATCATTGGGAAAAATAGGCCTCGATTCGCCATAACCGATTGCAGAGAATCTCTTTGGGTCAACACCACCTTTTTCAGCAAGATAATTTAACACATTCACAGCCCTGGCCGTTGAAAGCTCCCAGTTTGATGGAAACCTCTCCGTGCTTATAGGAATATTGTCGGTATGGCCCTCAATTCTTACCTTATTAGAGATCTTCTTTATTGTGTCAACAATAGTGTCCAATACGGGGTATGCCTGTTTATTAATATGTCCCTTTCCTGATTCAAAGAAAACCGCATCTTTCAGCGTTATTACTACGGCCTTTTTCGTATAAGTGACATCAACTCCCAGTTCATTCCCGACTTTTTCCAGATTATCTTTTAGATCTGTCAACTGACTGAGCATTATATCTTGCAGAGTCATGCCTTTCATATCAACAAATGCCTGGGGTTCTACGAGTTTGACACCTACCATCTTACCCGCATCTAAAATGCCAAGCCCGCTTCGCAGGGATTTTTGAAAACCCTTCATCATCTCAACATCCAGACTGCTCATTGTAAAGATCAGCACAAAGAATACCATGAGGAGAGTCATCATGTCGTTAAAGGTGGTAAGCCATTTTGCCTCTCCACCACCACTCTCTTCTTTTTTTATTCTTTTCATTGACATTCTTCTGCCTCACCTTTTGCCGGGTTCCCTTCGAGTTCAACAAAGACAATCTCTACCCGCCGGTTCTTTGCGCAATGTTCTGCTCTATCATTTGGAAAAATTGGCTGAAACTCCCCAAATCCTACTGCAGACAGTCTTTGAGGTGAGATATTTTCATTTTTCAGAAAAAATCTCAGGACATTTACCGCTCTAGCCGTTGAGAGATACCAGTTAGAAGAGAATCTCTCAGTGTTGATTGGAATATTGTCGGTATGTCCTTCAATCCTTATTTCATAAGGTGTCCTTTGTATAATGGATCCGATCTTTCTAAGGAGAGGAACTGCATTTGGCGAAATATCCGCTTCTCCCAGATGAAACAGGACAGTATCCGACAATCTCATTACAAGTCCCTCTTCAGAAAAAACCAGATCAATGTCTCCTTCAACTCTTAAATTCTTCATGATTTTTTCGATCTGCTGAAATATCTGGCCAATTCCGCTCTCAATATCAACCATATCAGGAGAATCCGGCAATACCACCTCGCTCTGCTCAAAATCCATGCCGCCCGGGAATATGCTTAGAGTATTCACAAATGAAGACACAAACTGCATTACCTTTGTTTCCACCATTGTTGAAAAAGAGCAAAGCATAATAAAAAAGCATAGAAGAATAAGCACAAATCCGGTATATACTATCTCCCAGCCTGCACCTGCCTGAACATCTCCGCTCTTTTTTCTCCTTTTTATAGCCAAGCCTTCTATCCCTTATATTTATTAATTATTCTTTTTTTCTTCAACGCTCCCTCTGTGTTTGGGAGCAATAAAGGCCTTAAGTTTCTGCTCAACAATACGGTGGTTGTCTCCTGACTGTATAGATATAATCCCCTCGAGAACCATCTGTTTTGTTAATACTTCTTCTTTACTTCGAGTCCTGAGCTTGCCGGCTATAGGCAGGAAGAGAAGGTTGGCCAAGAGAGTGCCGTAGAAAGTCGTCAGCAGGGCTACAGCCATAGGCGCACCGATCTGGCTCGGGTCTTCCATCTGCATCAACATCTGCACCAGGCCTATAATAGTTCCAAGCATGCCTACGGCAGGTGCGTATGTACCCATTGTCGTAAAGATTTCTGCTCCCAGCTTATGTCTTTCTTCAAGGGATTGTATTTCAGTAGTGAGAACGGCCTCAATTGCAGTTGATTCCATTCCGTCAATCGCCAACTGCAGGCCCTTCACCAGAAACGGGTCTTCTATCTCTTTCAATTGCCCTTCAAAGGACAGCATCCCCTCTCGCCTGGCTTTTTTTGCAAAATCAACTATCAGTGCTATAAGTTGTCCGAATGCCTGCGACCGGTGCAAAATAACATGTTTTGCTACTCCAAACACTCCAAGCACTTCTGAAAGCGGATAATTGAGAAGAGTGGCACCCATAGTCCCGCCGGCAACAATCATCATAGAGGGAGGATTTATAAACCATGTAGCCGGCCCACCCATGACGATGGCGCTGATCACCAGACCTCCTGACACGAGAACACCGATAAGAGTGGTAATATCCAATGAATATCTCCTTTGCTTAACAGTTTTTTAAATGCCTGAAATGAGTAATACTCTCTCATTAATCTGCAAACAGGCTCCGGTTTAATTATCGCTTGAAAGCAACAATCTCCTCGAAATGTATAAACTTTCTGTTATCTACTATTTTGCACGAATCGTGCCATAAAAGGATGGTTTTGTTTATGTCGAAGACTCAGAAAGGGGCTCAGGGCTTCAAATATTCTTATTCATTTAGGCAGGTTGCTTGTTCAATCCGCCAGTCAGCCGAAGGCTAATAAAAGGCGGACGAGGGTTCGATCCTGCCTCAGGCAGACAAGTCCCCGCCCCTTGGGGCGTTCAATGCTTTTTAAGATACCCCGCTGCTCTGCGGCGGGGTAGTTTATTCTCTCCACAAGCATATTTTGCGTCAAATATCCTTGATGTTTGTCAAGTCTTTGACATAGAATTTGATCAACAGACAAAGAATCGGCCGGGATGTATTTATAATTTTACAGAGGATTGTCTTGTCGACATAGAGCGATGAAAATATTAGAGACAGACCTTCATCCCTGCTATTTGGATATTTTCAGGAACAAGGTCTGTCTCATGAAAACAATTAATTCAAAGCTTGGGGCGTATCATTATAATTAAGGTCAATGAGGATGTTATTATGAATCGTCCTCTGATAATCCCTGATCTTTTCGGAAAGCTCTTCTACAGGCTCCCTCACAATCATCCTCACGTCGTTTGTAAAGGTGATAATGGTATCGGGCGAGGCCTGAAGAGATTGAATCTTTTCAACATTTACCATTATCTTTGAATTATCCAGGCGGGTTACCTGTATCATTTTGATTTCTCCTTTTTCGACTGCGCCCCCTTTCTGCATTAATGGAAGGGGCGTTCGGGATTATATGTTTATATCCTTATCATTGTTACCGTTTGATAGTCATAAGCTCCTGGAGTATCTCGTCACTCGTTGTTATTACCTTTGAGTTTGCCTGAAATGCCCTCTGCGTAGTTATCATATCTACGAACTGATCAGCGAGGTCAACATTTGACATTTCAAGAGAGCTTGGCGTTATACGTCCGAGAGCACCCTTATCCGGTGTGCCGTATGTAGCCTGACCGGAATCAATGGATTCCGCATAGAGATTCTTGCCTATCCTGTCAAGGCCCTCATAAGACGGGAAATCAGCCAAAGCGATCTGAAACAGCGGGACCATGCGTCCGTTTGAATACACGCCTGAAACAATACCTGTCTCATCAACCGACACACTCTGTACTGTGCCAGGGGCATAACCATCCTGGCTCTGGAAGGTCATGGTTGAAGGAGAGCCATACCCTGTAAGGCTGCCGTTTGAATCGCTGCCCGTACAATAATTCCACGTTATCTCCAGAGGAGTCGCCGCTCCTGTTGCTATCTCAATATCTATTGTCGGATTTCCGCCTCCGGAATTAGCCACATCAAGTTCACCATATTCATCAAACTGAATAATTCCAGTGGAAGCACTTGACCCTATGTTTGAAGGAATTGATGCCGTCCATTGCCATCTTCCAGGTTCAAGGCATGTAAAATTCATGGTCAGAGGAATATCATTTCCCAGGGAATCATAAACAGTAATTGTGCTGCTGAATGTATCTGGACTGCTGTTCATTCCACCAGAAAGTGATGTTGCAACCTTTTCCTCTACTACGCTTGCGCCGGCTCCATCCTTAAGAGTCGCATTCACAAGTGCAGAAGCAGCCGCATCAGCATTAATAGCTGCTGCAACATTATTAGCAGTTGAAGTTATCGCGCCTCCTGCATCAGTGGCAAGACTTACCGTGATTGCATCACCAACAACTGTAACAGCCAAGGATGAACTGGCAGTCCCTGGATCTGCATACTCAATTGTAATGTCATTTCCATCAGGTCCCGCTGTAAAAGCAGTATAAATAATATCAGAACCTTCTCCACCAGCAGCGCAATCAACCGTTAATGTGGCTGCAACCGGCATGCCTCCTCCAACAAGAAAGGCTGGTGCCACTGCCGCAGCAATTACACCGCTTCCGTCACCCTCGGCCTCTGCGCTTACAAGGACGGCCGCATCAGCGTCCGCATTGATTGCGGCCGCAATCTCAGCAGCAGTTACAGTAGCACCGCCTAAATCCACAGTAATTGCTTCACCGGTAACGCTAACACTAAGACCTCCGGATCCACTATCAATATATTCTATTGAGATAGTATCGCCGGCAGTGCCTGTTGAAACAGCTGAAAATGTCACATCGGCATTTGGTGTTCCCAGACCGCCTTCAACAGTTAATCTCGACTGGGTGCCTCCGCTTGAATCAGCATTGAGGTTCAGGTTGGTTCTCATCAGGCTTGTGTATCTTGGTGGAGATGCACCGGATGGAATCTCGATGTCCACAAGATTGCCTATGGGCTTACCGTCCTCACCAATAGCATAACCCAGGAGTATCAGCCCACCAGGGTTCACAAGCCTTCCATCCTTGTCAAAACTGAAGTCCCCTGCCCTGGTATAATATGTAGCTTCATCACCTGCTTCTTTAACCTCCTTGACTACAAAGAACCCCTTTCCATTTATGGCAAGGTCCGTAGATCTGTTGGTGGTTTCAATGGAACCCTGGCTCCAGAGAGGATTTGACCCCAGCAATTGAACGCCACGGCCCATGCCCAGTTTTCTGAAGGCCCCTCCTTCCAGCGACTGGCTCAATATATCTCCAAACAACGACCTGTTTGACTTGAACGCAGTCGTGTTCACATTCGCGATATTATCGCCGATAATCTGCATGGCCTGAGAGTTTACGCTAAGGCCTGAGATACCTGTAAATAATGATCCTATCATTTTATCCGCCCCCTTTTTAATAGTTTACTAATCTATATTGTCCTAATCTCATCTATCTATCCGGCTCTGTTTCCGGCTGACTTGCCCGCCTTTGTCTGCGGCGGCTTATCCGGCCCCGTCCTTGATTCTATTTATAACTCCTCAGTCTCTATAACCTTGAAAACTGATCCCAGAGCGAGCTCTTTGTTTCCAACCACCACATAGGCAGAACCGTCCTTAAAGGTGACCCCTGTAACTTTTCCAAGGCCGAAGGTTGAAACATCAATTTCATTGCCTTCAGCATCCGTTGCCAGCACCTTAAAGGAATATTCTCCGTCAGCAACCTCGTATCCATCGTCATCTGTAACATCCCATTCTGTCATGTGATTTCCTCTGCTCATTGCACCCATGTCAATTGTCCTTATTAAATTGCTGCCAGCGTCATATATGTTTACGAATACACCGCTTGCGTCCCCGCCCAGATTAAAGTTAATGTTGTCTGATACACCCTCTTTAACTATTAATGAATCTCCGGTACCAAGGATCGTCTTGCCTATGAAACCCATTGCCTGGGAATTATTCAGCGAGGCCTGATACATATGGAGATACTCCAGGTTTTCATTAACATTGCTGAGCTGTTCCAGAGAGCTGAACTGTGCCAGTTGAGCCGTAAATTCCGTTCCTTCCATCGGGTTCAGGGGATCCTGATTCTGAAGCTGTGTAACAAGCATCTTTAAGAAATCATCCTTGCCGAGGACATCCCCTGTCGAAGAATATGTCTGGCTGGTACCGGCTATCACCGGATCTAAACCTGCAATTGCCATCTATCACTCACCTCCTTAATTTAAAGCTCAAAAGTCAAAACTAAAAAATGAAAGGCCATCCATCTCCTGCCCCCTGAACCGATAACCAATAACTGATAACCCATAACCTCATCCTTTCACGCCATACAATCAATCCGGCCATTAACTCTTCCTGATTCCGAAAATGCAACCAGGGGTGTAATCTCGTCAGAAATCGAAACTGGCTTTATAATTTCCTTAGCCCCGCTTTCTCTTTTTCCAAATAACCACCTTTCATGTTCCGCGCTATCCTGATTTGAGCAATCATTGAGAAAGACATCAAATTTTTCGATTTCAAGCCCGTGATTTTGTAGTTCGGTCTTTAACTGGCTGAGATTGGTTTCCATGATCTCTTTTACCAGTGGTACATCAGTCATGACTTTTACAACCACCTGGTTGTTATCTGTTGAAATATGCATGCGAAGACGCCCAAGGTATTCAGGCTTTAAGTCGATATTTATGGATGTCTGCCCGTTCTTCAGGTTTACCACAGCCTTTTCCACTACCTGATTCAAGAGATCAAGCTGAAGAGGCCTTTGCAACTGGTCAGAATTTTTTGTCTGGGATACTTGACTTTGATTTATTTCTGAGGAATTTTTACCAGAAGACAAGACATGAGCATCTTTAATATCTGGCTCGTTGTTTAACGATTTTTCGTCAACCGGGATCCTGCTGATTTCATGTGTCTTATCACCTTTTAACGAAGGGCCTTGAATCTCTACCTCATTTTTTGAGAAAATCTCCCGGCCAGAATAATCTACCTTTGAAGGCATGTTTCCCTGCTCGCCAGAGCTGTTATTTGAATTGAATCTACTAAGACGAGGGGCTTTATCGGGGTCATTTCCCTGGTTCATCTCTGATTCAAAATTTTTATTATCAGGCTTTGACTCCGTTTTTTCCTTCTTTAATGAAATATCTTCAAATATTAACCGCTCCGGGATTGAGTTGCTTTTTTCCACATCGTCATATCCGGATTTACCTGATTTTAAATTTGCTTCATCGCCCTTATCTGTCACAACTGGCTTTCCCATATTTACTGTCCTGGGAACGAGCACTGTCTCATCATCCGCAACCGCTGCATTTCTTATCGAAGTGTTTTCCCCTGATGATAAAGGCTCGGCAATGTTTAATGCCCTTGTTTCAGGATTTAATCCATCTTTTACATTGGGGTTTCCATAATCTTTTAAAACGTAATCCTCCTGTGGTAATTCCCTATTCACACTAATCGCATCTTTAGAAACTTTAGAAAAATTATTCTCTGTTTGAATCTGGTCATTCTGCTTTTGAGTGAATTCTTTATTCAGACTACTTCCATTGGCCTGATGCTGTGTATTTTCTTCCTTTTTCAATCCCTGCATTTCTGTTAAATCATTTGCCGCTATTTCAACATTTTCATTCTGCCCTGAAAGACCTTTGTCATACGCGGTAGAGATGGTCCCTTTCGATATAACCCGTTCATTTAAATTCGTTAATGGTTCTGAAGCATTATCAATTTCTGCTGAAGAGGTCTGAGCAGATTCTGACCCTTTTAACTGCTGAACCGACTGAATTTTCAGATCAATAGCATCTTCCGACTTGTTTAATGTCTTTGCAGCTGATGACCCAGACTCAATAATATTCCCTAATTTTTCGATCCCCATTGTCTCATTGCTTTTCAGCAGATCCCCAGACTTTGCTCCTTGTTTCCCAGTTGCTGCATTATCCAAACCAGACAATATATCTTGAACATCAAATTGCTCATTCTCTTTTACAGATGAATTAATATAAAAGCTCAAACTATCTATTCCTTCACTTTTTATTCCTGATTTCTCCACGAGGCTCTCAACGGTCTGGCTCAAGTTTGCCCCCTGGTCTGGCAACTTGCTTGAATCAGGGATCTTTTCCGTATAAGATCTTTTCTGGTTTTGGGCGATCAATGGTCTGACAGACAATGAATTCGATTCTTGTGAAACTTCATTGCTTTTTGTTTCAAAAAACCTTTGTATGGCTATCAATTCCTTAATTTCTTCCAAAGAAGTGCATATCGACAATGGCATTTCTTCACAATTGGAAATTTCAGCAAGCATATTAAGGAAATCCGAATATATTTCCTTTAATTCACCTGCGCTATTTAAGGAGCTGCAAACAACACCCTCCTTAACCTTTTGGCAGCTGATGCCTTTAAGCAACCCTTCAAACAGGTTTTGCGATATGAATAAGCCCGGATTCATAGAATTTAATTCCTCGTATATCTTTCATATAGGGGCTGAATGTTTTTTTCTTAATCCCATCCTTACCCAACTTTTAATACAATTCCGCTTTTTAAATGCTACGGTTAAATCCATTAATTGCTACTTCATTCATAAAATCCTGATCATCCTTTGAGACTTCTTCCCAGTATTCATTTTCCTTTTTTTCTTTCAGCTTCTCTAGAATTTTTCTATTCTTCATAGCTTCAATCAGTTCATCACGCTTCTTTTCCAGGCGTTTCTCGGCTTCAAAAAGTTTAATTTGCTGCTTCTCCATAGCTTTCAGCAATTTTTCAATAAACTTGATATAAAGGATTGTCTCTGAGATACTTGTGCCATGCTTCTGTTTTTCCTGCAGCTCTCCTGACAGCTTCTTTTTTGTCTTTTTCAGGTTAATGAGGTGATTCTTCTCATCCTCAACAATGGCCTTAAATAACGCCATTTCTTTTTGCAGCTGTTCTTCGATAAATGACTTATGATTCAAGACCGGTTCTAAATTGAATCTATACATAATGTTTCAACCCTAATATTGAGATCTTTATTTAGCTGTTTTTAATTCATCTGTTGATTAAGCCTTTCTGATCCTTCAGCTTAGACCTGAGGATTTGCCTTGAACAATTCTTCAAGCTGACGAACGCTTTCCTTGTAATTATATGTTTCATCGATATTCTGTCGCAGATAGGCATTCACCTTATCTATCATCTTTATTGCATAATCGATCTTCGGATTTGTTCCTGCCTTGTAAGCCCCTATATTTATAAGGTCTTCAGCCTTCTTATAGGTTGTCACAATGCCTTTCAAACGATTTACGTTTTCCCTGTGCTTTGAATCCGTGATATCATTCATGACTCTCGTGACACTTTTCAACACATCAATTGCCGGATAATGGCTCTGGTTGGCAAGATCCCTGGATAATACGATATGGCCGTCAAGTATAGCCCTTACCGCATCAGCAATTGGATCGTTCATATCATCGCCTTCAACCAGAACCGTATACAAACCTGTAATTGCTCCATGATTTGAACAGGTTCCAGCCCTTTCCAGCAGTTTTGGCAGATGTGTAAATACAGATGGTGTATATCCTTTTGTTGTGGGTGGCTCGCCTGTTGCAAGGCCTATTTCCCTTTGTGCCATTGCAAATCTTGTTACAGAATCCATCATAAACAGGACCTGTTTACTTCTATCGCGGAAGTACTCGGCTATTGCGGTAGCAATAAATGCTCCTCTCATCCTTATTAGCGGCAGATCATCTGAAGTAGCCACAACAACCACCGATCTTTTCAAACCTTCCTCTCCCAGATCTTTTTCTATGAATTCGTTCACCTCTCTGCCACGTTCTCCTATAAGGGCTATTACATTTACATCAGCGGTGGTTTTTCTTGCTATCATACCTAGGAGCACGCTTTTACCAACCCCTGATCCTGCGAAAATACCCATTCTTTGCCCGCATCCTATAGGCAAAACACTGTTAATTGACCTTATCCCGACATCCAGAGGACTATTTATCCTTTTCCTCATAAGAGGATTCATGGGACTTGCATAGATGGGATATTGATTTCCGGTTTTAACAGGACCCTTTCCATCGATTGGATTTCCCAAGCCGTCAATTACCCGGCCCAGAAGAGCTTCTCCGACATCCACTGAAGCATCCTGCTGTTTTGCTACCACCCTGCTTCCGATGGATATCCCTCTAAGATCACCCAAAGGCATAAGCAGTACTCTGTCATCCCTGAACCCGAGCACCTCAGCCTTTACCTTGGGCATATTTCCTTTTGGATAAATTTCACATACACTTCCCAGCCTTGAAACCGGGCCAAGTGCTTCAGTAATAAGACCTACAACCTTTGTAACCTTACCGTTCGCGCATATAGCACTGTAGGAATTCAAGGTTTCATGGTATTTCTTAAAGTTCAGTGCAGGTTCCATTTATCTTATTTCCAAACCTTTTTGTTTATACCTGAAGAAGAAGCAATCTTAGAGCCTCTTCCATGGCCTGAAACTGCTTTTCAATCCGGGCATCTATATCCCCCATATTGGTCTCTATGATGCAACCGCCATTTGGGATTGTCTTATCCTCTTCAAAAGTTATCCCCTGCATATTATCAACAAAATCGGAAAATGCAGGCCCGGCCTGTTTTATAACACTGAGATCTTCCGGGTTAACCTTTATATGCAATTGATCCTGGTCCGCCACCCTGGTAAGGGCCTCCTTTACTACATTTAAAACGACTTCCCTATTTATTGCGAGTTCATGACAGACTATTTTTTTGGCAATAGCTATGCTTAATTCTACTGCCTCTTTTTCAGCGCTCTGATAGAGATTCTTTTTCAGTTTTTCCAGTTTGGCAATAACATCGCGAAAATTATTAATTATGGGCTCGAGTTTTTTGCTTCCTGACTCTATCCCGGCCTTTTCACCTTTAATGAATCCCTGGATATAAGCCTTTTCTTCGATCTCCCGGATCTCTTCCATAACTCCGTCGCCATTTTCTCCCTTATCCAAGCTTAAAGTCAGATCACCTGAAGAACTATCACACTGTCTGAAATAAATCCGTTGAAAGGCTTTATCCTCGAAATCCTTACCACCATTATCGGGATCGTACACATCCGATAGCTCAGGAAAACAGTGTATCTTGAATTCGGTTCCCTGATCAGGCTGACCTGTCTTAATTATCTTATCCAACGTATTCCTCCCCTCTCCGGCCGCGGATTACTATTTCGCCCTTCTGCTCCATCTCCTGGATTATCCTTGTGACTCCGCTCTGAGCATCTTCAACTTCTTTCATCCTTATTGCGCCAGTAGCGTCAATTTCTTCTCTCAGCATTTCACTGGCGCGCTCTGACATATTCCGGAAAATTTTGTTCCTTACTTCTTCAGAAGCCGCCTTTAAGGCCACAGCTAATTCCTTTGTCTCAACCCGTCTCAAAACTTTTTGAATACCCTTATCATCCACAAGCACCAAATCATCAAATACAAACATCAACTGTTTTATCTCCCCGGCAAGTTCCTGATTCGATTCTTCAATCTCGCTTAGAATCATATCGCCCGATTCCATATCTATCTGATTCAAGATCTCGGCAAGGCGCCCAACCCCCCCCGTCTTATGAATTACAGGAGCTTCCTTACCCTTAAGGACATCTTCGAATGCCTTATCTATTTCTTCTACCATGCCCGATACCACCCTGTTTAAATTGGCTATCCTGAGGGCTATATCAGTCTTTTTTTCATCAGGAAGCTTTGAAAGTGCTTCGCTTGCGGCATTTGATTCAAGATGTACAAGTATTACGGCTATTGTCTGTGGATGTTCATCTTTTATTAAATCAACCAGTTGTTCTGTCTCCAAAGATCGGAGTGTAGTTAAACTTGCCGATCCTGAACTTGATGATAGAGCTTCGGGTTCTCTTTTCCCCGCCCTATGTGTGGCCTGAACACCTTCTGAAATTGAAAGGCGAGAATCTGCCAGGGTTGAAAACTCTTCGGCAACTCTTTCAACCAGCTCAGGTGAAATCGCTCCCATTTGAGACAAATGGCCCATTATCAATTCTCTTTCACTATCGTTGAGGCTATTGAGAACCCTTTCAGCTTCATTCCTTCCCATAGACTGAAGAAGGATAGCTACTTTTAAAGAACCCGGCAGCTTTTTTGGATCCATTTTTCCATTCTCTATGCAAAGCAGTTATTTTTCTTATACTCAGTAAACAGCATCTATCGAACAGATGCCCCGGTAAAATGCCAAATCCTATGCATGGTTCTGCTTAATCCAGTCCCTCATAACATTCATAGAACCTTCCTTATCCTTCGTAAACATCTCCAGTGCCTTCTCCCTGTAAGGCAGACTTTTGACTCCATGGCCATTATATTTCCTTTCTATTTCCTCCACGGTCATAGGAAGCTGCCTCAACATATCAGCATCGGAAAAAGAGCTCGAAGTCAACCAGCGTACCAGGGGCCGTGCTACAAACATAAAGGAAAAAAGAACAAAGCCTGCTAAAAGGACATAATTAACGACAGGTTTAAAGACCTTTAATTTTGTTGTCCAACCCTCCTCTATCATGCCCTCTTCATCAGTCCCGGCTAGAGCGGTTTCAAAAGGAATGTTGGTAACAACTACTTCATCTCCCCTTTCCGCATCGAAATTTACGGCCCTCTTGACCAGATTTTCAAGCTTGACCATCTCTTCCTGGGTTCGCGGAAGATACTCAGTTTTCTCTTTTCCCCTCTGCGCCTTAACAATCCTGTGTGTGCCATCCACAACAACTGCAACAGATACACTCTCTATCTTTCCAACCGGCTCAACCGTATGGCTTACAACCTTGCCTATTTCATAATTTACGGTTCGGTCCTCTTTCTGATATAAAGGTTTATTTTCCTGTTGAGCCGATGCTTCTGTAACACCTTCCGTTCTGACAGCAGCTCCGGCAATTCCTGTGGCTGGAATAACTGTAGAAGTCCCACCCTTTTCATTTGAGGTAGTAGTAAAAACCTGCTCACTTCTGATTACCCTTCCTTCAGGGTCATAAATCTCTTCAGTCTTTTCATATTTTGTAAAATCCATTGAACACGAAAGTTTTACGATCGCCTTTCCCGGTCCCAGAACCTTCTCAAGCATTGTTTTAACTCTCTGCTCTATACCTCTTTCTACTTTCTCCTGATATTCCAGATGATCAGAGCTTGCCCTTGATGCTGCAGATACTTCTTTCAAACCTGAGAGCATTTTACCAAAATTGTCTACCACAGTTACATTTTCAGGTTTTAGCTGTGAAACACTTGACGAAACCAGATGAACAATACCCTGAACCTGATCCCTGCTCAAACTTCTCCCTGAACGGAGTTTTAATACTACAGATGCCGTCGATGGCTCTTCTTCTTCAAGAAATAGAGATTTATCAGGCATTACAATATGTACCCTTGAACTTTCAATCTCAGCAAAACCATTTATCGTTCTGGATAATTCTCCCTGCAATGCCCTCTGATAGTTTACATTTTGTACAAATTCAGTCATTCCCAGCTTTGCGTTATCAAAAACCTCAAAACCCACACCACTTCCCTGAGGCAAGCCTTCCGAAGCTAGACCTAATCTGGTTTCATATATCTGATCACCCGGAACCAGGATGGAGGTTCCGTTTGCTGAAATTTCGTAAGGGATCCTTTGATCCCTTAGCCTGCCTACTATAGCTCCGGCATCTTTTTCAGACAGGTTTGAATAAAGCAGATCAAAATTAGGCTTTCCAGCCCAGCTCATCAGCATTACAAAACCTGTTATGACACCACCCATAAGCAATACAAGCGATACTATTTTCCCTGTGCTGAGATTCTTGAGTAATGCTGCAAACTGTGGAAATGCTGTTGAAGCTTCTGTTGCCATTTTACGTTCCCTCTGAATTGGAATTAATTTATTTTAAATTAAAGGGTCACACTGCAATTGTCGTTATATGCCCCATTATGATTTTTATCAGATCTGCATGCGCATAATTTCCTCATATGCACCTATTATCTTGTTCCTGACCTGCATCATCAACTGGAAGGAGACCTCAGCTTTTTCAAGAGCAATCATTGTCTCATGGATGTCTTTCCGTTTGCCTACGGCCAGATCCTGTACGGCAAGATCAGCCTCCTGTTGAAGTCTGTTAACCTCTCCTATAGAATTCTTAAGTATCTCGCTGAATGATTTTTCCTGTTCCTGTTGAACCTGTTTTTCCTTCAATTGAGAATCAAACAACGCCTTAAGTTCAGTTTGAAGAGTAATCTCTTTCATAGCTAACGTCCTATTTCCAGGGCCTTTAAGGCCATGCTTTTTGTTGCATTAATTGCAGTTACATTTGCTTCATAATTCCGGGTCGCCGACATCATATCCACCATTTCTTTTACTATGTTGACATTGGGCATCAGCACATACCCGTTTTCATTTGCGTCAGGATGCTGGGGGTCGTATTTTGTTATAAACGGCCTTGTGTCGTTTACTACTCCAACTACCTTTACTTCTGAAACGCTATCAGTTAAATTGGCATTTAGAATATCTTCAAAAGTCCTCTGGGCAGGATAGGCAGCCATTAGAACCTCTTTTCTTCTATATGGACCACCCTCCGGGGTACGGGTCGTATTAGCGTTTGCAAGGTTGCTTGAAATCACATTCATTCGCACCCTTTGTGCGGAAAGGGCTGAAGAGCTCATGTGAAGAGAATCTAAAAGGTTCATTTCTATCTACCTCCCTTTATTACTTCCTTTAAGCCACCAAATTTTTTAGAAACAATCTGGGCAAGTGCATTATACATAAGACTATTTTCAGCCAGATTTGCCATCTCCCTTTCAATTCTTACGGAATTACCGTTCCCGTCCTTATCCCATTTTGAATCAACCACGGGCTTTGGTCTTATGCCATCAGATTCGACGCCTGTGTTTGCAGGAAAATGTTCCGGTTTAGTCATTGCAAGCTCTATTTGTTTTCCTTCTCCCACAACCTTTTCCATCTCTTCTTCAACGATCAGGTCAAAAGCCTGGTAATCAGGGGTTTCTGAATTGGCTACATTTGCGGATATCAGGTCGTGCCTGGCTGACCTGATGTTTAATGCCTTTCCAAGAAGCCCTACCGTTCCGCTAAAAATTCCCTGTGATTCCATTTTAAGCCTGAATATAAATTATGGTTTTCTGTAATTGAAACATAGCAAATACCATACCAATCAATTACGCTATGATCATCTATCGTTTAACATATTGTTTTAACTTGTTATTTAATATTATTTTCAGAATAACAGCTTTCTCTTTAAACCATCTTATAAGATCAGACAGGCAATAATTTCCTAACAGCTCAGCTTTCTGCATTGTATTCCTTCAGTTTGTTTCTTAATGTCCTTATGCTGATCCCAAGGAGTTCCGCTGCATAAGTACGATTGTTATCCACCTCCCTGAGTGTCTGAAATATCAATTCCTTTTCCATTTCCCTTACTGAAGTGCCTACCTTGAAAGACACAGGTTTTTTTTGAAAGTTCTGTTTCTCTTCCAGGAATAAATGCTTCGGCAAAAGGACATCTCCTTTCCCCAAAAGCACAGCCCTTTCAATTGTATTCTCAAGTTCTCTTACATTACCCTTCCAGTCATACTTCATCAGGAGAGAAATGGTTTCATCAGCTATTCTTTTCATTTTTTGCCCGGTAGGCGCGCTGTACTTATCCAGAAAATAATCAACCAGTATAGGAATATCTCTCTTTCTCTCTCGCAAAGGAGGAATATAAAGCGGGATGACATTAATTCTATAATACAGATCCTCCCTGAACCTCCCCTCCTCCACGGCCTTTTTCAAATCAATATTGCTTACAGCGATAACCCTGATATCTATTGGAATTGGCTTACCGCCTCCAACGCGATCTATCTCTCTTTCCTGAAGAACCCTCAGAAGTTTGGCTTGAAGATGAAGTGGCATCTCGGTTATCTCATCCAGAAGAATTGTTCCATTATTTGCCAGCTCAAATTTACCCATTTTTCTTCCAACTGCTCCGGTAAAGGAACCTCTTTCATGCCCGAAGAGTTCGCTTTCCGCCAGATTTTCAGGTAATGCCGCACAGTTTACGGCGATGTATGGCCT
>Ga0116164_10001080_pt1 | contig 21184 bp, 16 predicted proteins | sample AD_UKC109_MetaG_FD_89888 | JGI IMG/M metagenome (GOLD analysis project Ga0116164, IMG submission 89888) | Active sludge microbial communities of municipal wastewater-treating anaerobic digesters from Hong Kong - AD_UKC109_MetaG | ecosystem: Engineered > Bioreactor > Anaerobic > Digestate... | reverse complement strand
CTATGATGATATTCCGCCGGAATTTGCCAGGGCATTTAAAGAACTTAAAATTCATTTCGTTGAGTATACTGATCAATGGGGTACATTCAGGTCAGTTGCCCTGCCGCAGCTTTCACCTGAAGGAAGGGTCTACCTCTCATGCGCGGACTATGAAATCAGTTACCTGAAATCAATACTGAGAGAGAACCTGGCAACCTCCATTCTGAGCGCCATATACTTTATCATATTCTCTCTCCCCTTTATCTTTATTTTCAGAAGCTTTTACCGCTCCTACAGCAGAAGGCTTAAAACCATAAATGACGAGCTTGTCATGCATAAAACGAACCTTGAAGGGCTGGTTGAAAAAAGAACAGAGGAGCTATCAAAGACAAATGAAATGCTGCAGACAGAGCTGAAGACCAGGGAAAAAATCGAAGAGATACTCCGTGACGAGAAGAAAAAACTTGAAGATGCCCTCTCGGAAGTAAAAACACTGAGCGGCCTGCTCCCCATATGTGCTTCATGCAAGAAGATCAGGGACGACAGCGGATACTGGAACCAGATCGAGCAGTATATACAGAAACATTCCGGAGCGACATTCAGCCACGGACTCTGCCCTGAATGCGCGAAAAAACTATACCCCGGGCTGATGGAAAAGGAATAGTCATTTATATATAACCAACTTGACATAAACCATCAGTTATTGAAATAATACTGCAACCTGCATTTATACAGGCATTTTAGTAATTAATTGCCGGGGGTAATTAGTGATGAAACGTGCTTTTTTTAATATACCTGATACAAAAAGAGACGGAATAATAGAAGCATGTATCAGGGAATTCGGCACGTACGGATATGAAAAAAGCTCCACAGACAGAATAATCAAAGCAGCGGGTATATCCAAGGGGGGGCTTTACGAGTACATCTCAACAAAAGAAGAGCTCTTTCTTTATATAGCAGACTACTCCTACAAGGCCCTCTACTCCCACATACGCGAGCACCTGAAAAAATATCCGGAGGGAATACCTGCCGACATACTTGAGCGGTTCAGACTGGTCTCCTCAGTAGCAATTGACTTTTACATAAAAAATCCCGATTACATAAAATTTATATCACATACGGGGCGCCTAAATGATCCGGCACTGGAGGAAAAGACAAAAAAAATATTCATGAAACATTTCCTCTCTATTTTCGGAACAATAAGCGGTGACAACCTGCTTTACAACAGGGAAAGACTGATAGATATGCTTATATGGCTCCTGGCAAAAACACGTGACGACTTCCTCCATTCAATGGAGAAAAAAAGCAACATGCGCAGGCTGAAAAAGATATATCAGGAGAACTGGGACTTCTACCTGTCTGTGCTGAAGACCGGAATTTACAAATGAGTACCATATCTCCTCTGTCACTGCGAGACATGAAATGCCGTGGCAGTCTGTTATTGAAGCTATGGGTTAACTGTTCTACCTGAAATAAAGGCGGCATGATCAGATTGCCGCGTCGCTATTGCTCCTCGCAATGACCCGACTCCTCCCCGCAGATATCGCAGTTCCCGCATGAGTAATCCTTAATGTCAAAGTACCTGTAGATTGCTGTTCTTCTGCACTCGTCACCTGAAGCGTAGTTAACCATGTCGATCAGCCTTTTCCTGTCACGTTCAATCTTTTCCGATATAAAACTCTCTGCAAGTATCTCTTCAGGTACTTCAGCAACAGTTTTCAGGTTCCCGGCATCAAGGCTCCCCTCTGTCACACCGTACATATCAAAAATATTCAAAACTGTCTGCAGCCTGTGATCGTCCCTTCGTTTGTAGACGAGCTGCTCCTGCAGTTCCTCATAACTGTAGGAATTTACTGCATCACCGAGTTTTTTCAGAAGAACATGGGTCTTCTTTATAAATCCGGCATCAGGATTTCTCCACCTGAGAAAATCGATCTGGATCTCTATATCATCCCGGAGATAAATCAGAGAGCATTCGGAAGGCAACCCGTCCCTTCCGCCGCGCCCGATCTCCTGGTAATACGATTCAATTGAATCGGGCAGCTCGGCGTGAATTATCATCCTTATATCAGGCCTGTCTATACCCATGCCAAAAGCATTAGTTGCCAGCATAAGGGGGGCCTTAAGTTCCATGAAGTCCCGCTGTACCTTTTTCTTTCTCTCAGGCGAAAGCCTGCCATGATACACTGAATATTTTTCACGCTTCATATCGAGAAATTTCGCGAACCTGTCCAGGGACTTTATCAGGCTGAAGTAGACTATTGCTGTGCCATTACATTTTTTAACCATTTTATGGATTATATTAAACTTTTCCTCTTCGTCAATGACATCATGCACTGAAAGACGCAGGTTCGGCCTGCATATACCCTCGTTGAAAACTTTTATCTCATCAGCCGGTATCCCGGTTTTTGCTATGATGTCCCGCTGCACAACCGGGGTGGCGGTTGCGGTAAGAGCCACAGTCACGGGTTTCCCCATAATCTCACGAAATTCGCCTATACGGGAATAATCCGGCCTGAAATCGTTCCCCCACTGGCTCACGCAGTGCGCTTCATCAAGGGCCAGAAGTGAAATTTCTCTCTGCTTTATTACTTCAAGGAAATCCTTTTTCCTGAAACGTTCAGGCGACACGTAAAGTATTTTATAATCGCCCGATTTTATTCTGCGGTAACGATCCTCCCTCTCGCTCCTCATAAGGGAGGAGTTTACAAAGGCGGCATTGACCCCCAGTTTTTTCAGAGAATCCACCTGGTCCTTCATAAGTGCAATGAGAGGTGAGATTACAACAGTAAGCCCTTCAAGGAGAAGCGCCGGAAGCTGGTAACAGAGCGACTTTCCCATACCGGTAGGCATAAGAACAAGGGAGTTCCCGCCATTAAGGGTGCGCATAATTATCTCCTTCTGTGACGACCTGAACTCATCGGCGCCGAAGGACTCTTTTAAAACCTTGTATATATCTTCTTCTGTAAAACTGTTATTTCTCATATTTTCCTTTTATTAAATTTGAATGTAGAGGGGGCGCGTGTACGGACGCGATTAATCGCGTCCGTACACGCGCCCCCTATTACAACAAAAACTCCCCCCTCTTGATCTGAGTCAATGACTTTTCTTTCAAAACCGGTACAATAGTCAATATCAAACCAGTATTTATTCCTTAACTTTTTTCAGGTAAAAAAGGCTCTACTACCCCCGCCGCCGAAGGCGGCGGGGGTATATAATTTTAACTTTTTACACTAAAATAAATGTTTAGGAATTATTACTGATATCAAACAATAAATCCGGAGGAATAAAAATGAGTATGTTCTGTTTTCAATGTCAGGAAACTGTAAAAAACCAGGGGTGCCTTGTGAAAGGCGTATGCGGGAAAGAGGAGAGCACAGCGCAGCTCCAGGATCTCCTTATATACAATCTTAAAGGTATAGCATATTTAGCTGAAACAAAAATTGAGAAAGGTGAAGATATCACCGCCACTGGTAAACTGATCTGCGATTCACTCTTTGCGACAATAACAAACGCCAACTTTGATAACGCGAGAATAACTGAACTGATCAAAAACGCAGTAGCGATGAAAAAACAGCTCGCCGGGGAAACCGGGATGCAGGACGTTCCTGAAGCCGCTTCATGGATAAATACCGATTCAACTGTTTTTATAGAAAAAGGTAAAACAGTTGGAGTGCTTTCCACAGAGAATGAGGATGTAAGGTCTCTCCGTGAACTGCTGATTTACGGTTTAAAAGGTATCGCGGCTTACATGGACCACGCGGTTGTTCTCGGCTACAGCGACAATGAGATATACAAATTCATGATTGAAGGACTCGCATCTACACTTAAAGACCTCTCCGTGGATGAGATGATCGCGCTTGTTCTGAAATGCGGGGAGACAGGGGTAAAAGCAATGGCCCTCCTTGATAAAGCCAACACGGAAACTTACGGGAACCCTGAAATCACGAAGGTGAATATCGGTGTGCGAAGCAATCCGGGTATCCTTATCTCCGGCCATGACCTGAAGGATATGGAGGAGCTTCTTATTCAGACAGAGGGGACCGGTGTTGATGTATACACGCATGGAGAGATGCTCCCTGCCAACTACTACCCGGCATTCAAAAAGTATTCACACTTTGCAGGCAACTACGGAAACGCCTGGTGGAAACAGAATGAGGAGTTCGAATCATTTAACGGCCCCATACTTATGACAACAAACTGTATCATACCTGTCAGGGATTCCTATAAAGATAGGATCTTCACCACAGGGATGACAGGCTATCCGGGCGTGAAACATATCGCTGACAGAGCTGAAGGGGGCAAAAAGGACTTCTCTGAAATAATCTCCCTGGCGAAAAAATGCCAGGCTCCCATTGAGATTGAGAAGGGTGAAATTACAGGCGGCTTTGCCCATGCGCAGGTCTTCGCCCTTGCGGACAGGATTGTTGAAGCTGTTAAAAGCGGAGCAATAAAGCGCTTTGTTGTAATGGCAGGGTGCGACGGCCGCATGAAATCGAGAAGCTATTTTACAGATGTTGCAGAGCAGCTCCCCGAAGGTACAGTCATACTCACAGCCGGGTGCGCGAAGTACAGGTACAACAAGCTCAACCTGGGAGATATCGGAGGTATACCGAGAGTTCTTGACGCGGGTCAGTGCAACGACTCATACTCACTTGCAATTATTGCGCTCAAGCTGAAGGAGATATTCGGCCTTGATGATGTTAACCAGCTCCCGCTCTCCTTTGATATAGCATGGTATGAGCAGAAGGCTGTCACTGTCCTCCTCGCGCTGTTATACCTGGGATTCAGGACAATAAGACTGGGGCCCACACTCCCGGCATTCCTTTCACCCAACGTGGCAAAGGTGCTTGTTGAGAATTTCAACATCATGCCCACAGGAGAAGTTAAATCTGATATTGAGGCCATGATGGCAGGGAAGTAGACCTCACTCCCCTGGCCCGCTCCCCCTCTCCCCTTAAAGGCGGGAGGGGAAATTTCTCTCCTGAATTTTCTGCTTTAAGCCTGAAATCTCCGTTGCCGCGCCTATCTCACCTCTCCACCTGAACTCTTCATTAAGCCCAAGGCAATAACGGAAAATTTTTCTTGACCGGAAAGCTGAAAAGTGAAATTTTTAGAGCACTTTTTAATTAAAAAAATCCAAAAAAGAGGAAGGAAATGACACAGCAGAATTTAATCACAATCAGCATCCCTCAGAATGACCTCACAGAGATCAAAAAAGCAATAACCACACTTCAGACAAAACTGATACCCCGGCTTAAAGCGATGGGAAATGAAGAGAGAAGAGAACTCCCGAAAATGGGGGATAAAACCGTTGCTTTTGTATCCAAAGCCCTTGAACATTGCGATGCGAACCCGGAACTTGTTCCGCAATTTCTGGACATAAATGAATTCAAAGCTGATATAAATGCTGTTGAAACACTGCGCTCTATTCACTCCCCCATCGAACAGCTCGAAAAACTTCTCTCAGACAGTATGATACTGGCAGGGAGTGACGCATACTCGGCAGCTCTTATGTTCTACAACTCTGTAAAATACGCAAAAAAATCGAATATTGCAAAGGCAGGGAATATTTATGACGACCTTGCTTCCAGATTTCCAGCCAGAGGAAGACACAAAGCAGCTCAGGAGGGATAATTTTATAGATATTATAGTCACCAGGGCAGGGGGTTGCAGTCCCTGCCTGATTTTTCCCCATTTAAAAAGATAAATTAAGAGAAAAATGCTTAAATTCCGCAGTTTACAGCTTTGAATTCAGAGCTTTTTACTTTTAATTCAAAGTAATCTGCTTTGATTTCAAAGATATTTGCTTTAAACTCAGAGTTATCTGCTTTGAACTCAAAGATATCTGCTTTAAACTCAGAGTTATCTGCTTTGAACTCAAAGATATCTGCTTTGAACCCGGAGTTATCTGCTTTGAAAACAGAGTTATCCGCTTTCCCCTTTTTGTAAAAAAATTTTACATCCCCTTAACTCTTATATCTTGACAGAAAAAAAATAAACCCGTGTTATTTATAAAATTTTTATCCTTTAATCGGGCTGTTAAAAATTTATCATGGATTCCCGCCTGCGCGGGAATGACAAAACAGGAAATTATACGCGCGATTATACAGGGATCACAAACAGGAGAAAACAATGATAAGAATAAACGAAAATTATCTTAAACTTAAATCATCATACCTCTTTTCAGAAATTTCAAAGCGTGTTTCAACATACCAGGAGGCAAACCCTGGTGCGCCTGTTATACGAATGGGTATAGGCGACGTGACACAGCCTCTCCCCCCCGCTGTAGTTGAGGCTTTCCACAAAGGCGTTGACGAGATGGCCGACATTTCAACATTCAAAGGATACGGCCCGGAGCAGGGTTACGATTTTCTCAGGGAGAAGGTTGCGGAATTCGATTTCAGAAGCAGGGGGGCAAAGGTTGACGCTGACGAGGTCTTCATCAGTGACGGGGCTAAATGCGACACAGGAAACATACAGGAGATATTCTCAACAGATGTGACAATTGCGATCCCCGACCCTGTTTACCCTGTGTATGTTGACACAAATGTAATGGCAGGGCGCACAGGTGCCAATATTGACGGCCGCTACCAGAAACTGGTATACATGGACTGCACAGCGGAAAACGGCTTTGTCCCGGAACTTCCGAAAGAAAAGGTTGACCTGATATACCTCTGCTACCCGAACAACCCTACCGGCGCCACGATCACAAAAGAACAGCTTAAAAGATGGGTTGACTTTGCCCGTGAAAATAAAGCCCTTATACTTTATGACGCGGCATACGAGGCATTCATCAGGGACGAAACCCTTCCCCGCTCAATATATGAAATAGAAGGCGCGCGTGAAGTTGCCATAGAGTTCCGCAGTTTTTCAAAAACAGCCGGTTTTACAGGCACAAGATGCGCTTTTACTGTCATTCCGAAGGAGTGCATGGGGTATGACGACGCAGGTAATAAACATTCCCTCCATGCCATGTGGAACAGAAGGCACACGACAAAATTCAACGGCGTGTCATACCCTGTTCAGAAGGCAACTGAAGCGGTCTACTTACCTGAAGGACAGAAACAGGTGAAAGAACTGATCGACGGATACCTTGAAAACGCTAAAATCATAAGGGAAAAAATGACCTCATACGGATACAGCTGCACGGGTGGTGAAAACTCCCCGTATATCTGGGTCGACGGCAAAAAAGACTCATGGGAGTTCTTTGACCTGTTGTTAAACAAATGCCAGGTTGTATGTACACCGGGTCAGGGCTTCGGAAGGTGCGGCGAGGGCTATATACGCATAAGTGCTTTCAACAGCAGAGAGAATGTCGTTAATGCAATGGAAAGGATAGCTAAACTTTAACCTGTAGTTTTATAAAAACTTCAGATCCGCAGGCTCAGACAGCCTGCGGGTTAAAAATCATTTCATCAAGTTTTTTCGATGACTTTTTCTTATCAAGTAAAGAGCCGATTGTTTTGGCCAGTTTCTGATTATCAAGATTATCAAGCACATCAGGTATCATCATATCAACTGCATGATTATGTGTAGCAGGCCCGTTTGCCATACGCACAGTGTACCTGCGGGTTAGATATGACGGTGAAACTGCCTGATCTTCATTTTCCCATAATCTCGGTTCAACAAGGCCGTGGCCGTTTCTCCACTCAACTGAGCCGTAATAATATGATGAGAGAAAAATCTCTTTTACAGTCCCGTTTTCCTTTAGGGTCAAAACAAGTGAGCGTTCGACAAAATCGGTTCTCAAATAGGAGGTGTAATATACCTTCCTTGTTTCCCCCTCCTCCATACTCTTCTCAAACTCAAGTTTTTTCATGCTCATGGCTCCGTTTTGTTATGTAATAATTAATGTGAGGAATAAAGGGTGTTCCGGTTAAATAAATTATCTGAACACCCGGAAAGAATGACATTCTATGAGTGCAAAACAGAAAATCAAGCACATTACATTGGAGCTTAATTTTTATTTATTTTAATAAATTTTCGGGCAGGAGGAGCCCCCTCCGAAATTATATCTGTTAAAAAAACGAAGCGACACCATTACCTGCTGCCCCGATACCCCCTGAACAGTATTAAAAGAAGCATCATTAATAGAAGACTTACAAGTCCGCAGAAGATAAAACCCTTTGCCGGTCCTAAACTTTGTGCGATCGTGCCTGTTATAAAATTTCCGACAGGTGTTGTGCCTGCAAAAACGAGTATATAGACACTCATGGCCCTTCCCCTGTATTCATCACTGGTATTCAGCTGGACTGTTGAATTAGCTGTACCCATTAAAAGCATGTTAAAAAAACCAAGTATTACAAGTACTGCAAGAAGAAGAGAATAACTTGTCGCGAAGCCGGCAGCGATAAGGGCCAGAGCCAGAATTACCGAATAGATGGCGATTCCGTTTTTTCTCCCCTCCCCTCTTGAACGCGCTGCAAAGTAGAGAGAGCCGGCCAGGGCCCCTGTACCCATTGCAGAAAGGAGAAAGCTGAATCCGCGCGGCCCCTGCTTCAGCACCTCTGCCGCGAAGACAGGGATGAGAACATTTGTATTCATTGCGAAAGTTCCGATAACAAGCATTGAGAGTATGGCATAAAAAACAATCCCGTTGTTCCTTATATACTTCAGGCCGTCTGACACCTCTGCCAGGATATGCTGTTTTTTTACACGTATATTTTTCGCGTAGGCTTTTATCTTCAGCAGGCTGAAAATAACAAAAATATAACTCAGTGCATTAAGGAAAAAACAGAAGCCTATCCCCGGCCCGGCCATTATAACACCTGCAGCTGCAGGGCCGGCTATCCGTGCTATATTTACTATTGTTGAATTAAGGCCGATTGCGTTCTTCACATTATCACGTCCCACCAGTTCAATAAAAAAAGACTGTCTGGTGGGCATATCAAAAGTATTGGACAACCCGAGTATCCCCGCCAGTATAAATACATGCCAGTATTTTACATAACCGGAAAAGACAAGAACTGAAATTATAAACGCCTGCAGCATCGATACGGTCTGGGTTATAAGGAGAATTCTTTTCTTGGGGTACCTGTCAACATAGACCCCGGCGAAAAGGGAGAGCAACATTATCGGGGCAAACTGGCAAACCCCCAGGAGCCCGAGGAGAAAAGGGGAATTAGTCAGTGAATATACAAGCCACTGCTGGGCAGTCCTCTGCATCCATGTGCCGATAAGCGATATACTCTGCCCTGCGAGAAAATACCTGAAATTTATCTCCTTCAGAGAGAGGAATCTTTCTGAAAATATCTGAAAAATCTTTACTGCTATATTCATCTCTGTTCCTGTTTAACAGCACTGCCCTGAAAATATCCGGATAAAAGATGATGCAACTCTTCTCACCGTAAAAAAATTTACAAACAATATTTTGTCGTAAATATTTCAGGAATATTTAATTTTCAAAAACCTGTAAAGCGGCGTTTCTCTATACTCCCTCTGAAAATATTTTATTTCACCAATACAGTCATACATTGTATAATGCTTGACATTCCCCTTCCCGGCGTAATAACAGATACTTCTGTATCGGTATCCCTGTTGTATTTTCGCAAAACTTTCATCAGTGGAGAAACCAGTGAAAATGAACACAGCACAGAGAACTCCCCTCCTTATTAAATTTATAACAGCATTGTCTGCTTTTATCCTGCTTTCATGCACATCCGTAATACCCCGGAAAGAGGGGCCTGTGGAGGAGAGACTCAGGGCGGAGAACAGAATCATGAAACAAAACCTTACACTGGCCATTCGTGAAAACAGCGTTTTCAAAGAAGAGAACATACGAATAAGAGGGGAGAACAGCAGCCTTAAATCCAGGATCAGGCTCCTCAAATCCGAGATGGAGTCCCTTAATAAAAAACATGCGGTGGACATTTCCCTCCTTGCTGAAAAATACAGCAGCCTGCAGAAGCAGAAGGAAATCATGGACAGGGAGAACTCGCAGAAGATTGATGAACTTACAAAGAAAAACAGCTCCCTAGAAGACAAACTATCATCAGAGATTGCCCGCCTTACGAAAGAGATGAGGGACAGGGAGGAGAAAAGCAACAGGGAGAGGCTTGAACTGGAGACCGGATTCACGGGGAAAGAACTTGAATACCGCAGGGAGATTGCGGAGTTAAAGGAAAAAATACTGACAACAGGGACAGAGCTTGAATCCCTGAAATCACGAATCACCGAATATGAAACAAAGCTCTCTGATGCTGAATCGGAAAAAAAGAGACTCGCGGACATGAACAGCTCCCTGAATTCCGAAATTAAATCCCTGAAAAAAGAGACAGAGAAGATCTCAGATGAGAAACCGGGAAAATAAATCCGGCCTGCAGATCCGGGTTAATCCTCAAAGAAAAAAAAGGAAAAGCACTGCTGAAGGGCTATCATTACTGGTTTTGTCAGCCATGCTTTTCCTGTGCCCGGAAAGAATCTTTGCCGGCACAAAACTGTCCCTTGTTCTGACCTCAAACCTGCAGGGAAGGTTTTCCACAGAGGCTGAAGCGCAGGATGAGAAAGACCCAATGCTTCTCCTTGCCGGCTCTCTTATTGATGAAAAAAAGAGAAACCCGTATGACCTCTACCTCGATCTGGGAAACGCTTTTTATCCCGGCCCGCTTTCACGCTACAGTTACGGGTCTGTTATGATCGATTTTTTCTCATACTTTGACTGCGCTGCCACGCTCGTGTCTTCTCGGGATGTCAGTCTTGGCCTGACAAACCTGGAATTCCTTTCAGGCGGAAGGAAGACAAAACTGCTGTCAGTGAATATTATAAGAGATGAAAGTCCTGTCTTCTCCCCTTATATCACGGTAACACGCGGCAGAAAAAAAATAGGTTTCATAGGAGTAACTTCATCCGAAAGCCTTTTTGATATCGCCGAAAAAAAAGTTTTCAAAATTTACTTCAATGAGAACCTGGAAAACATAAAAAACACAGTTTCTGAACTTAGAAGCTCCGGCTGTACCGATATAATTCTTCTGTCCGGCCTGTCATACAGAAATAACCTTGAGCTCATGCAGGAGATTCCTGAAGCAGACCTTGTAATAAGCGGAGGAGACTCCTCGGGAAGGCTGTTTTCTGTGCCGTCTTCACGGGTTGACCTTCAAGGGGGAAGGTCCATTGTTTCACTTGCAAAAAATGACGGGTTCTACAGGCTCGAAATTGATCTGGATGACAGACTGACCGTATCATCGATGGTCTTCAAAAAGTCCTCTTACATAAAAAATTCAGACAGATCATACGCCGGGTTCTCAGACAGGCTGGCCCTCTGGAAAAAAAAATTCACTGAAGACGGAAAGCGTATCATGGCTGAAAATCTCCCGGCCATATCTGTCACGGATAAAACCGCGGCTGACATTTTGCGGCACAGGCACAGAACTGAAGTCGCTATAATTGACCGGTTTTCCATATACCCGCACGAACTACATGGCACGGTATATTCATCAGCCATGGCAAAAATGATGAATAATGATTACCCTGTATTCACCTACAGGCTAAGCGGTTCAGAGCTGAACATGGTAATCGGCAACAGTGAAGGATTAGTGATAACAGGAATCAGGGAGGGAAAGATACAGGGATATCCCATAGCTGATACAAGGAAGTATACTGTCTGCTCAACTCAATCAGCATACGACAGGGTCTGCAGGATTCTGAGAAAACATATTGAATACGACAACACCTGGAAGACACTGGGCGAAGAGATAGAAGATGATCTCAAAACAGATAAGTCCATTGCCTCGGAGAGTTTTGATTACCTTGACGACAGATTCAGGATGCTCATAGACATCTCCCTGTCAAATTTCTACGACAGGTCAGATGTTGAAAGGGGGGACTCAATTGATACCCCTCCGGGTAAACCGGCAGAAACATACAGGCGATGGGGGATGGAGAATACTGTTAATATCACCATCTACAACAGAAAACACCAGCTTATACTGACTCCATACATATATTTCATCCGCCAGGACGATGAGTACCTCCAGAACCTGCTTCGCGGCACGCTGCTCTATACATACAATCTCAACAGCTTCTTTAAGCCTTATCATAAATCACAGATTGACACTGTTTTTGTTGAGTATGAAGGAAAGAGACCGGTACTTGCCAGGGAGACAGCGGGCATCTCCTTCTTCAGTGAAAGGGTAAACGGCAAGTTCGGGGCAGGTTTTGAAAAACAGTTAAAAGACCCGGAGACCCCTGCGCTATACGGTATTGAAACAATAGTGGACGCGAATTTTCCCCTTGTCCCGCAGCTGGCTTACATCTTCAGGCTCGATTCATTTATCTCCTCAGTGGAGGGTGAATCGGCAGAAATCAAGGCCAGGGCAGAAATAACGAATGCCCTGTCTCTAAACATCAATTCAATTCTCGGCGTTTCAATAAAACACAAATGGTTCATCTTTTACTCGGAAGAACTTGAGGAGTCATACCGGTACTCACAGATGCTCCTCTCAGTTGACCTGAAAACAGACTTTAAACTTTTTTAGCTAACCTTCTTTCTCCCTGAGCATAAAACCTTTCTTCTGCATATAATCATACCTGACGTTATGCCCGGGCTGATAGACCATTGCCATAATCGAATCCTGCCCCTCCTTGATCGAAGAATACTCTGCAAAGTCAAGGGTTCGTATTATTGCTTCAAGGACCCTGAGTGCTCCGGAGTGATCACAGAGCACCACTCTCTTCCCGAGGTTATTATGCAGAAGTTCGACAAAGGAATGAGCTATCCTCCAGTCAGCCTCAATAAGTGTCTCACCTTCCGGGAAATGATAGAACCTGTTTTTAAAAAGTTCCTTTGCCGCCTTCTTCTTCTCGTCATCACTCCCCTTCATTCCGGGGCCGTAAACTTCAAGCATCGTTTTATAGGTATCATTCTTCAGCTTGTGGGTGAGAGCCCCGTACTTCTGGGAATTAAGCCCGTAAAAAGGTGTAAACTGAATGTCTTTAATGCCTGCCTCTTCAAGAAAACAGCGCGCGGTCTCCTCGGTATTCTCGCTTTCACTTCCATAGACCTGCACTGGCACCCCCTCCTTCCATAGGGGATACCCCTTCTCTTTCAGAATATCGACCAGCACCCTGAAGTCACCTCCAAGTTCCCTGGCTGTTTCAATACCCTTCGGTTTCAACTGGTTTCCCATTGATCCGGATATCCTTTTATTACCCTTCCAGTGGTCCCAGACCCCTGAACCGACGAATTCCGGGTTATCGCCTCCCGATTCATGTATCGACTTGCCGTGCCTTATAGTAATCATCTGCGCCTGGTTAAGGGGAACGTAGGCCTCGGGGTATATGGGTATCCCCTTGCCGTTCTCCAGCCAGACGATCCCCTCCCGGTGAAGAAGCCCGCTCCCGTCATCCAGCACCCTCCCGGTAGTACGCATCTCCCCTCCGGGATTTATCTGCATGTCCTCAATTGCAAGAACAAGCTTTGCCCTGTAGCGGGTATGCCTGGCTCCAAAGGCGGGAATATTCTTCGGCACCAGAAGATCATTAAACCTGTTAAGTGAAAACTTCTGGTGAAGAAGCCTTTTGAAACTGTCGTTGTCAAGAAGGCCGTTCCAGGCAAGATAAAAGAGGTGCGGATCGGCTCCGGGCACATTATTCTGTATGAACTCAAACTTGTACTTTATATAGTCTTCAGGCGATACATCTTTCTCCAGGGCTAGTATAAAAAAATAAAGCTTCTTCCCCAGGATTTTCAGGTTATTCAGAAACTCCTCTGTGACATCATCAGGAGTTATCGATATCCTGTCATTATATACTGACTGCAGAAACCTGATAGCGTCCTTAATTTTGTCCTCTCTGTAGGAGTTATGGAACTCCGCATGTTCCCTGGTAAGTCCTGTTTCAAACACATTCACTGATGTAATACTTTCCGCACTTGCCATATATCCTCCGGAATTATTCACAATTATATGAGATTGTATTCATTTCCCCCGGATAAGGAGGATGACATAAACATCGTTAAGATAATGAAAGGTTTGTTTAAAGTCAAAAATTCCCGGTATTATAATTCAGGAATTAAACTTTTTATACCTTCCGGGAGTAGTGCCTGTTATTTTTTTAAACAATTTCGTGTAATGGCTCTGGTCTGAGAAACCTGACTCAGATGAAACAAAAGCGATTGAGTACCCTGCCAGCAAAAGAGCCTTTGAACATTCAATTCTTTTATGCAGCAGGTATGAATGAAGGGATATGCCTGTTTCAGCAGAAAATAGTCTGCTCAAATGGAAGGGGCTCACTCCTGCCGCATCTGACAGATCTCCGAGGGTAATCTCTTCTTTATAATTTTCATCAATATAGCTTTTAACTTTTTTTATATACCTGTTTAAATGATCAGAATAATCGGGGAGACCATGGGCAGAGTGATATCTGACCAGGTACTCAAGGAAAGAGAACAGTGCGGATTCAGCTTCAAACAAAGAATCAGAATCACCGATAATATCTGCGAACTCTATAAACCGGGCTGACAATTCACTGTCACCGGTTATGCAATTACTGAATCTCAATGCAGCAGCATTACCGTATACATCAGACGCGACTTCTCTGATAATGTTTCCGGGGATGATTACCGCGACATAGGAGTGGGGATTGTGACATGCTGAATTTATGGAATGCGGTTCACCCGGATTTATGATATATAGATCACCGGCGGAAAAAGAACAAAAAGACCCTGCGATATCCATGCTCCTTTCACCTGAAGTGACGATTCCGGCACACAGGTCATCGTGCAGGTGCCTGGGAAAATCATTAATAATACCGGTTCCGGTCACCAGCCTGAGACTGGAGATGCCCGGAACTTTTTTTATTTTTAAAATCTCTTTTCCGATAAAGGTAACCTAAATCAGGGCAGGAGTAAACTTCGCAAGCATATAAAGCCCGTCATCACCGGCTACAACCCTGTGGCTGATATTTTCCGGGATACATGAAACCACTCCGGAAGAGTACACAACAGATTTATCACCAATAGTACATATTCCATTGCCGTTTACGACCTCGTGCAGTTCCATTTTACCGTCATGCTTATGGTTTCCTATTTCACATCCGGGTTCTATCCTTACGAAATGGCAGCTCAGCCTCCCGCCTGTTTTATCCCCTGTAATAATGTTTTTCATGCTTACTCCGCGAAATGAAGGGTGCGGAGACCACGGGAGAGATTTAATATCAGTTCTTGACTCTCTCAATAGCAATATCCCCTCTTCAAAAAAGATTTTGTTATCCATAATTCCTCCTGTTAATTATAGTTATATCGGATAATAATCCTCTTCATACCGGAATGTACTTCTCATGATGCAAAACCGGTATTCAGACCATTTAAATTAAAGCAGGAGTAAATCTTTTAGTATTGTATATTCTTGCTGATCTTAAAAAAAATCAGGCGTATTTTATACCATCTATAAACGGACATACAGTTCTGCACTTCCAGCACGTGTAAACAGGGTCCCCCTTTGCAGTCACACCCTCGGAGTTCATCCGACACTTTTTCTGATCAACTCCTGATTCTGAAATTGCGCCAACGGGGCAGTTTTTAATACATAAATTACAGCTGTCTCTGCAGAAACTGTATTCAGCCACAGGGTCACTGTCCAGAACAGCGTCTGTCAGTACCAGACCCAGTTTAAGAAGATTGCCGTACCGGTTGTTTGTCAGCAGTCTGTTCCTCCCCATAACACCGAGCCCGGACAGAACCGCCGCGTGTTTAAGAGACAGGAGCCCCCTCCCCTCCATTTTATCACTGTCCCAGGATTCATAAGGGTCCGAGGGAACCGGGACCGCTGTTACGCCGCAGTCCTCCAGTTTTAAAGTCAGGTCATATGTGATCCTGAATATTTCCTGTAAAGCAACGTCATCCGCGAATGTGTAGGGTATGCGGCTATTTGACTTAAAAACTCCGGCCGGGATTCTCCTCGCAATTGCTATTACAGACCTTGTACCGCTGAAAATGTCAGCGGGATGAAAGCCTTCAGGCGCATCTGAAAATCTCTCCACATGGGCTATACCGCAAAGATCAGCGCCCGACTCCGAAGCAAGACTCTTTACGATAACAGATGTAAGGTCACTACTGTTCATGTTTTTATTCATATACCAGCCTTCCGGTGTTCAGATAATGTCCTTTAAATCATAACAGGATAAACAATAAGAGGAAATTCATTATTGAGGATTTCAAGTTATTTATTATTAAGAATACTAAGAATCTTGTCCCTTAGAACATCAAGCTTATACGGCTTCTGGAGGAAGCCTGAAAGTTTTTCTCCCTTAAATGACCTGGTAGCATCCTCCTCGCTGTAACCGCTGCAGAGGATCACCGGTATATCAGGATCAATTTTTCTTATTTCACGAAAGGCGGTAACGCCATCCATTCTTGGCATGCTTAGATCAAGGAGCACACAGCTGAGGTTGCCGGACTCCCTTCTGAATATTTCAACTCCCTTCTCGCCATCTTCGGCGCCTATAGCATCCAGACCTGACAAACGCACAAATTCTATACAGAGTTCCCTTACCACCTCCTCATCGTCTACAACAAGGACCAGCCCCCGGGACGAGGTCTCCCCTTTCCCGGTCAGGGCGGCATGTGCCGGCACCTCACCCTTCATCTCCTGTTTCCTGAAAACAGGAAACAGGGCTCTTACCTTTGAGCCATTACCGGCCTCACTTTCTATAATAATTGTCCCGCCATGCCCCTTCATGATGCCCTGAACCGCAGGGAGCCCCATACCGCGTCCGGTCTGTTTTGTTGAAAAGAACGGGTCAAAAAGTTTTTTACGGACATCTTCATTTATACCGCAACCGGTATCGGCAACGTCGATATAAAGATATTCACCCGGTTCCAGTTCCGGGTCAGCCCCCTTTTTCCCGAAATAAGCGGATGAGAAATAACCGGCCCCGGCAGATATAACTATCTCTCCCTTTTGATTCCCTATCGCTTCAGATGAATTGGTTATGAGGTTCATCATCATCTGCTGAAACTGTCCGGTATCAGCCTGAATTTCAGGAAGATTATCCTGCAATTCAATTCTTATATCTATAGATCTGTTTACCGCTGATCTGAGTATTCCGGACATCCCCTCCAGCAGTGAAGAAGGGCTGATCTGCGACATAACGAAATGTCCCCTTCCTGAATAGGCCAGCATCTGCCCTGTGATATCAGCTGCCCTTTTAGCCGCGGCCATTCCCCGTTTCAGATTTTTATAAATAGTGCTTCCCTGGCCCGTTTCAATCATGGCCAGTTCCATGCTCCCCATTATCCCCATGAGGAGATTGTTAAAGTCATGCGCAATCCCTCCTGCCATTATACCAAGGCTTTCCATCTTCTGCGCATAAAGAAACTGCCTCTCAAGTTTCATTTTCTCTTCAGAGGCAAGAACGCGATCAGTAATATCCTTCACTACTCCAAGCAGTCTTACTGCATTACCTTCCTCATTATATGTAAACCCTCCACTCTCTTCAACCTGCATATAGGATCTGTCAGCCTTCATAAACCGGTATTCAACTGTAAACACTGACTGTTCCCTTCCTGCAAGGTCTATTACGGACTCAACCCTTTCTATATCGTCCGGGCAAATCCTGCTCCGCCAGCCGTCAATTCCCATTTTATTCAGTTCTTCATGAGTATATCCGCAAAGGGATTCCGAATGCCCCGACCACTGTATTTCATCTCCTGCAATATCCCGGTCATAAATGAGCTGCCCGGTAAAATCCGCAATCATCCTGTAACGCTCTTCACTCAGTCTCAACGCATCTTCGGTCTTTTTTCTATCAGTTATATCTATAAATGTGCCGTGATAATAAAGAATCTTCCCATCCGTGTCTTTAACCGCAACAGCATTTATGTTTCCCCAGACCCTGGTGCCATCCCTTTTCATAAATTCAATTACATGATTAAAGGCATGCCCTTTATCCGCAAGAGTCCTTATAAGAAGCTCCCTGTCATACTGATTAACATAATGCTGGGCTGCTATATCTTTTACTTCCTCTATCATCTGTTCAGGCGTTTCATATCCTCCGATTTCCGCAAACGCGCGGTTTACCATTTTATAACGCCCTTCAGGCAGGCTCTGATAAATCCCCACAGTCGCATCCTCAAAAATCTCCCTGTACCTGGCCTCACTCTCCCGGAGTGATTCCTCCGCTTTTCTTCTGGCCGTGACATCAAGAAGCACGCCGTTAAATATCACTTCATCACCGGAACGGGAAGGATGTGAAATCCCGTGAATATATTTTTCATCCCCTGAAGGAGTTTTTATTTTCGTTTCATAATCCCATATTGTAAAATCATCAACAGCCTTTCTTACGGAAGCAATAAATCTTTCCCTATCTTCAGGGTTTATCAGTTGAACCACCCTGGGAAGAAAATCGGCTGGATTGTTTTCAATACCCAGAATTTCTCCCGCCCGTTCACTTACGTAAGAAAGTCCCATGTCACCATCATGTTTTATAAAAAACCTGTATATTACCCCGGGAATACTTTCTGCAATTCCCCTGAAAAACTGTTCACTGTTTTTCAGGGTTATTTTACTCTCCTCTTCATATCTCCGGTTAAGGCTCTGCTCCGCCAGCAGAACAGTGATGTCTCTAAGCATGAGAAGTGAAGCCTTCAGCGCCTCCTCTGTAACAACAGGAATATGACTTATCCCGCCGATCATTTTCAGATATTCATCCAGGTCGTGCTCGCCCGCAGTTCTCAAAAGCACTTCAGGATCAGGTTTCTCCAGGAAAACATGGCCGGAAATAATTGTGGCAACCTGCACCCCCCTTACCATGACAGGGATAGCTCCATCAGCAAGACCTATACTGCTTATGCGCATTAGGATTTCATTTTCCTCTCTGATTTCACTGTCCAGGAGAAGATCTTCGGTAACACACTGTCTTGCACTTTCAGGGTCGAGACACTGGAGTTCACGGCATAATTTTCTGCAACCGGATTTTATAAGGAGACAATGATCCGGATAAAGGATCAGGCTGGCTGTAAATCCTGTTGATGAAGTGAAAAGGTTAAAAAAATACTCAAGCCGCTCAACATCAAGGAGCTCAATAATTGAATATTTTCCTTCGATCAGATTTTTACCATTATCAGAATCGCTGTTTTCCATATTGATTGCCTTCAGGCCATTTGAAGAAACATTCAGTCTTTCAGGTTTCTTCAGAATTATAATATGATTAAGTAAATATATATTAATTGCTGTGCGTGGTAAAATTTTAACTCATCATTATTATTTTTTTATTATCCTGAAAGGACTTGAAAGAAATTTCTGAAGGATTTTAAAGCTCAAAGGGCAAAAAAAAACCCTCGCCTTGTAAGGGAGGGCATGAATATTCAGACATTCTGGCTATCTGAGTCCTGAGAAGCACCGTTCCAGATGCTCACTATCAGGAGACTTCGTTACTAAGCTCACCAGCAGGGTAACAATAACCGATACCGGCAGAGCAATAACTATCGGGTCAACAAATCTGAGGCTCGAGGCCCCCGCGAGCGAAGGCACCCCGAAAAGGGCCTTACAGAGGCCCAGCGGGACAGATTCCTTGGCATGGATAAACATTATCCAGAAGGAAGCTGTCACAAGCCCGCTGAAAAAACCTGCGAGGGCACCCGGCTTCGTAATTCCACGGAAGAAAAGTCCGCCAAAATAAAGAGGGAGAAAGGTGGCGGCACAGAATCCGAAGAATATCGCAGTACCAATAGCTATTATTGCAGATCCCTGTTCAAAAAACCTGGGAAGAAAATAAGCAAGAAAAGTACTTAAAATAATTGCTATACCCATAGAAACTTTGGTTGTGAGGATTGTACTTCGTGTTTTAATATTAATTCCCTGTTCCAGAAAATCCCTGCCAAAAGCGGATCCCATTGTATGGAACTGGGCACTGAGTGTTGACATGGCGGCAGCAAGCATAGTCACCATGAAAAGCGCGGTAAACCAGCCCGGCATCGCAGTATTTATAAAGAGCGGAATAATGTTATCCACCTTCTTATCTGCAGCAAGTATGGAAATTTTCCCGAAATCCGGATGATTAAAGAAATATACATTGGAAAGGGCCCCGACGACAAAGGCGACACCTGTCATCATGAGTATAAAAACCCCTCCTACCAGAACACCCCTGTTTAATTCCCTGTCACTTTTTACTGTCATGAATCTCACGGCAAGCTGAGGCTGGGCAAGTACACCTATTCCGACACCGAGGACTATAGTTGATATAAGCTGCCACCAGAAAACAGATCCTGTTTCAGGCATTGCAGTCCACCCTGCATGTCCGGCTTTACCCCACACTTTTACCGCTTCAGGGGCCAGATTAGTCAGAGACTGATGACCGTCAATAACACCGCCAAGCATATAATAAGTGGATACAAGAAGTATAATCATACCAATAAACATGATAACACCCTGAAAAGCATCGGTATACAGAACACCTTTAAGCCCGCCCATGATTACATAAACAGCAACAACTGCCACGAAAAAGAAAAGAGCAACCTCGTATGAGATACTGAGTGTCTGGGCAATAAACTGTGCACCGCCGATTATGACCGAACCGGCATATAACGGCATTGCTACAAAAATCATCAGGCCTGAAGCCCCCTGAAGAAGTTTTGAATTATACCTCTTACCTATAAGTTCAGGAAATGTATGAGCATCAAGGTTATGCCCCATTTTTCGTGTTCTTTTTCCGAAAAGAACAAAGGCGATAAAAATACCCACCGCAATATTCAGAAAAGTCAGCCACAGCACGCCCATCCCGAAAACCGCTGCTGCGCCGCCAAAGCCGATAATAGCGGAGGTACTGATAAAAGTCGAACCATACGAAACAGCCATTACAAAAGGATGGGTTTTCCTCCCTGCAAGAAGAAAGTCAGTTGCGTCCTTGGTATGTCTCCAGCCGAGGTAACCGAAGAATGCCGTTATTATAAGATAAACAAGGGTAACTATAGTAATAAGCAGAATATTCATTTTCAGTCCCTCTCCTCATTCTCGGGATCATTTTTTTCCCATTCTATCTCTTCATTGATTTCACTATCAACTTCCGCTGCAGGCGGGATGTTCCAGTTTTTCAAACCGTAAACAACGCAGGCTATCCCTGCGACTATCGACATTATATACGCCAGAAAGACTCCAAATCCTTCCAAACCGAGCATTGCTAACTCCTTAATTATTCAATTTGCAAAAATTTATAAAAAAATATTAAAGTATTAAATTTCCGCCAGATTATGCGTGAAATAAGCGGTCAT
>Ga0116164_10001079_pt1 | contig 21193 bp, 17 predicted proteins | sample AD_UKC109_MetaG_FD_89888 | JGI IMG/M metagenome (GOLD analysis project Ga0116164, IMG submission 89888) | Active sludge microbial communities of municipal wastewater-treating anaerobic digesters from Hong Kong - AD_UKC109_MetaG | ecosystem: Engineered > Bioreactor > Anaerobic > Digestate... | reverse complement strand
TGTTTGATGCAGACCAGGATGTTCATGTGATGTCTCCTGTCATTCTATATGCGCAGTCTTCTTTTATATTATGTAATGTTTCCGTTCCCGCATAAAGGCCTTTTTTGCAGTTCAAAAGAACTTGCATGGTTTCGAACAAGTTTAGTGCGGCTGTTTCCCGTCTTTCACGCGCATCGAAAACTGCCTGAAAACCAAATTCAAGATCTTTTTAAATGCTATTCCGTTTTTCAAACCGCCGTATCTGCGCAAAATCGCGCAGAGATTCCGAACACTCGGCTAGATTCCCAAATACGCCTTCTTCACCTGTTCGTTGTTCAGCAGGTCTTTTCCATATCCCTCCATAACGATATTGCCCGTTTCCATAACATACGCGCGGTCCACGATCTCGAGCGCCATACTTGCGTTCTGCTCGACAAGCAGCATCGTAACGCCTGTTTGTTTCAGCATATCGATGCGTTTATAGACTTCCTCAAGAAGGATCGGCGCAAGTCCCAGCGACGGTTCGTCAAATATAACGAGCTTGGGATTTGACATCAGACCGCGCGCGATGGCAAGCATCTGCTGTTCGCCGCCCGAAAGCGTACCGCCAATCTGCTTCTTCCGCTCGCAAAGGCGCGGGAACAATTCGTACATCTCCTGCTTTTTGCGCTCGATCTGCTCTTTCTTCATGCGAACGGGACTCCCAAAGGTTCCCATGAAAAGATTTTCCTCAACAGACATATCAGGCAGGATATGCCGCCCTTCCGGAATATGGCTGATGCCCAGTTTCACGATGTCTTTCGGACGTGCGTCCGTTATGTCTTTATCCTGAAAATATACGCGGCCCGCTTCTTTTTCAACAATCCCGGATATCGCCATAAGCGTTGAGCTTTTTCCCGCTCCGTTCGCGCCGATCAGGGCGACGATTTCGTTTTCCTTGACTTCCAGCGAAATGCCGCGGACGGCTTCCACGTAACCGTAGCGGATCCAGAGGTTCGTGACCTTCAACATACAATAAGCCTCCCGTTAAATAACTGCTTTACTACCAAAGTAAGCTTCGATCACATTTTGATCATCCTTAATTTCCTCGGGCAAACCCTCGGCAATTTTGGTCCCGTGATCCAGGACCATTATACGATCACAAAGATTCATGATAAACTTCATATCATGTTCGATGACCGCTACCGTATACCCACTTTGATTGAGTTCTTTAACAAAACACATGAGGCTTTCGGTTTCAGCAGGGTTCATGCCAGCCGCGGGTTCATCCAGTAACAATATTTCCGGGTTAAGTGCGAGCGCGCGTACGATTTCCACCTTGCGCTGCGTGCCATAGGCGAGCTTGCCCGCCTGATATTGCGAATATTCGCTCAATCCAACCTCTTCGAGCAGCTCAAGGCTCTTTTGCGTCGCGAATTTCTCGTCGTCTTTATACCGCCTTGAATGCACGAACGCATCGGCAAAGTTTGTCTTCGTCCGCGTGTGGAATCCGATCTTGATGTTGTCCGCTACGCTCATGTTCACGAACAGACGAATATTCTGAAACGTTCGCGCCATGCCCATCTTGGCGACCTGTTCGGGTATGAGGCCGGTTATCTTTTCGCCTTTGAACCAAATGTCGCCGCTCGTCGGCGTGTATAACCCGGAGATCACGTTGAAAAACGTGGTCTTGCCGGCTCCGTTCGGTCCAATGATGCCGAATATTTCGCCTTTTTCGATTTGCATATCAACTTGGTTGACCGCCTTGACGCCACCGAAAAATTTGCTTACCTGTTTCGCTTCAAGCAATATACTCATCTTGTAACCTTCTTTTCTGCAGGAGTTTTGTGCTTCTTGATTTCAAGTCGCTTAGCCAGCACCGAATGTTTGGCTCCAACCAATCCCTGCGGTCTGAACCACATCATCAAAATTATCAGGATCGCGTAGATGATCAGACGGAACTGATCCGAGAACCTGAGCACTTCTGTCAGAAAGCTTACCGTAAACGCACCGAGCAGCGGACCGACCAGCGTTCCCTGTCCGCCAAGAATCACCATGGAGAGAATCTCGGTACTTCGCGTAAAGTTGAAAAGCTCCGGCTGAATATACTGGAAAAACGCAGCCGCGAAACAGCCTGCAATCCCGGCCCAGAATGCGCCGTAGACGAAGTTGTTGCTCTTATATCGTTTGATCTCCACGCCGAGAAACGCCGATGCATTCTGATCTTCCCTTATGGACATCCATGCGCGGCCAATCCTCGAGTTGATGACCCGATAGGTCAAAAACAGCATGATGATCAAAAGCACCAGGATGATATAGTAGTAATTCAGCAACGAGCTGAGTTTGTAACCAAAGATGGACGGCGCCGGAATTGCACTGATGCCGTTGTTGCCCTTGGTCACCGAGCGCCAGCTGATTGCGATCAATCGGATTACCTCGCCTGCACCCATCGTAACCATCGCCAGATACATACCCTTTAGCCGAAGCGTAGGCAATGAGATGATGTATCCCGCCAGGCCTGCGGCGATGCCGGCTACCGGAAGCATCACAAAGAAGTTAACGCCCCATCTGGTTGCAATAATCGCATACGTATACGCGCCGATGCAATAAAATCCGGCATGGCCTATGTTAAACTGGCCGCTGTACCCGTTGATCGCGTTCAGCGATGACGCAAGCAGCGCGTAGATCAGGGTTTTGATAAAGATCGCTCTGTAATAGCTGCTGGTAACAATAACCGGAAGTAAGATCGCCGCGGCAATCGCGAGGATAATAAACCAGATTTTGTGAGCGGTTATGAACCCGATGATTTTGTCCGTACGGCTTTGTCCATTTGCCAAAGTGGCTTCTTTTGTCTTTTTCACAGTTTCGTCCTCTTTTTTCTGCTGGCGATTCCCTGAGGCAGGAAAATCAATACAATAATCAGGAAGACATACGCAATACCACTCCTGAACGATGCGGGAATCCAGATAATGCTGAGATTCTCAAGTATCCCGATAATCACGCCGCCGGCAGCCGCCCAGGGGATATTGACGAGGCCGCCTAAAACCGCCGCGCTGAACCCGATACGCCCGACGGACGTCCCAAGGGTTGGGGAAATACTCATATAGGAAATACAGTACAGGATCCCGGCAATACCGCCAAGCGCGCTTCCGATACAGTTGCCGATCATCATAACTCTGGAAGAATCGATGCCCAGCAGCTCAGTTGCTACCCTGTCCTGCTTAACGCTGCGCAGTGCGGCTCCGATCCTGGTTTTGTTCAGGAACCAACTGAGGAACAAACAAAGCAATACGACAACGCCTATTATCAAAATCTGCAAATATGTAATGCGAATTTCTCCGATCTGGATATTCATGCCGGCCATCAGCATCGGCATCGATTTGGTTTCCAGGCCGAAGACGAGCTGTGCCAGGTTTGTCAGGAGCGTGCTCATCCCGATCGTGCACAATAACGATATCTGGTGCGGTACGGCTAAAAACCGTTCGTAGCAAATTTTATAAACAAAAAACCCGATGAACGCTGAAAACAAAAATGCGCCCAACATGGCCAGCGGGACGTTCAGCCCCACCCATTGAAAAACGAAATAGGAACCGTAAGCGCCCATCATGACAATTTCGCCGTAGCAAAACGTGACCAGCCCTGTGATGCCGAAAACCAATGTAAACCCGATTGCAATCAACGCATAGATGCCGCCCTGGCAAAGCCCGTTGATAAGCTGTTCTACAATATACATGTTACACCTCAATATACGGAAGGCGGCCGTTCAAACGACCAGCCGCCCCCGTATGGTCACTTATTGCACTATGCCGAAATCATAGAATTCCATGTCGGAAGCATAGCTTGGATCGTAGAGCATCTTCCATTTGCCATCTTCGATGGTGATAAGATACTGCGTGCGGTGTACGGTTCCGATTCCATCAAACGTGATCTCGCCGGTGATGCCCTGATACCCCGAGATCTGGCTGACGGCGTCGCGTACTTCATCACGCGTCTCTGCGCCCGCCGCGTTGATGGCCTCTGCGCACATCATGATCGCATCATATGCGTCGGCAGTCATCATGGACGGATACAGGTCGCAGCGGGAATAGTACTCTTCCTGCCAGGCATACAGTTCCTCGTTGTCTTCGGAGACGAAGAAGGGCTGCGTGATGATCAGGCCTTCGCAGTTCTCGCCGGTCAGTTCGATGAACTGATTGGTGTAGAGCGCGCCGGAGAGCACGACGTTCACTTCCTCGTTATAACCCGTCTGAACCATCTGGTTGACCATGGCCGCGCCTTCGCTGATCTGCAGGCCGATGAACAACGTGTCGATATCGGACTGCCGCAGCTTGGAAATAACGGCCGAGAAGTCCGTTTCACCGGCAGCGATCGGTTCCGTGATGACCATGTTCAGTCCGCACGCTTCCGCGCCCAGGCTCAGATTTTCAAAGAGCGTTGTGCCCCAGCTGTTGTCGAGGTATACGATACCGATGTTCTCGGCGCCGAAGTACTTCTGCATGGCATACTGCGCGACATAGCGCTGTTCATCCTGCTGGACGCCGACCATCGTGAAAATATAATTGCCTGTCAGCGGGACGTTCGCGTTGGACGCGGACGGGCTCAGCATCGGCATTTGATTTTCCTGCGCAATCGGTGCGTCGGCCAGGCACGTGCCGCTATCGTAGTCGCCGAATACCATCATGATGTCCGGGTCCTCGATGTACTTCCTCATCAGCTCGGAGCTGACGACAGCGTCGCCGCCGCTGTCTTCAAACTGCGCCACAAGCGTCTTGCCGTTGACGCCGCCCGAGGCGTTCACTTCCTCAATAGCCATTTCATACGCGGTTTGCTGGCCAACGCCATGCTCCGCATACGATCCGGTCAGCGGCAGAATGATGCCGATTTTGAATTCCCCGGTGAGTTCGGTTTCGCTCGTCGTGGCTTCTGTCGCTTCTTCCACAGTCTCTTCCGTACTCGAAGCTTCAGTCGTTTCCGTTGTTGCGGCTTCTTCATTTGTACACGCTGTAAACAAACCGGCAACCATGAAAACACAAATCAACAGACACAGATATTTTTTCATTTTCTCCTCCTTGACATTTTTATTTTTGCAGCACCGATATCACATCCATATCGTTCTTTTCTTCTCCGGCCTACTCCACTCCGAAAAAGATCGGGGTTACTGCAAATCTTTCGCCTGCATCAGCAAGCTGACAGCAGGAATTTTTTATAACAAGAATCCAAGCGTATCTTCCGTTTTTTCCCTGGAAAAATATTCCAGCCCCGTATATCCCCGATATCCGGTTCCGTGTATCGTCGTCAGTATGTTTTTAAAATTGACCTCTCCCTGGCCCGGCGGCAGCCTGTCCGGCACGTCCGCAACGTGGATATGCCCGATGAGCGGCATGTTTTCGCGCAGCGTATTTATTAGGTTGCCTTCCATCTGCTGCTGATGAAAGATGTCGTACAGCAGGAGTACGTTTGGCCGCCCGAGCTGGCGTAAAAAACGGAATCCGTCCTGCGCCCGGCTGATAAAGCAATGCGGACGCGTAAAAGTGTTCAGCGGTTCGAGTATCAGCGTCATGTCGTGCTTCTCTAACAGCGCCGCAACATCGGAAACCACTCGCGATAATCTGTCCCACTGCGCTGCAAACGTCTGGTTTTCGTCCCTGTTGCCCGGCAGCAGCAGCAGCCTTTCGCATCCGAACCGTTTGCAGACGCCGATCGTCTCCTCAACAGCTTCCATAGTCGCCGCATCCGATTTGGAAGACAGGATGCCCTGCCATAATTCATCCGTAATGCCCGGATACTGCGTGCTCGCCGCATTCATGATGATCAGCTTCGCGTCGTGTTCTTTCGTTTTCTCTTCGAGCCGGTCAAGGTCGTACGCTGTCCAAAACCAGATCTCAAGGTCCTTTAATCCGCATGCGGCGCTCGCTTCCACCCGGTCGATCGGTTCGTACTCAAGAAACATCGTTTCAATGCACACGCTGTAATCGAGCAGATATTTCTTCATTTTCCCCATCGCCAGCCACCTTTCGGGAAACGTTCAGCCGCCGGCAATCTGCGCCGCGACAGATCGGGTCCCATGCTTTCCCCTGTTTGATTGACGCCAACCGTTTTACGGTTTTTGTTTGCACCAGGCCGCGTTGTCCACCGTCTCGTAATCACCGCTCCTGACCGAGCGGATGCCGGCGTCAAGCATTGCGATCACGCGGATATTATTCTCCAGAAGCGTCATATGCGGCATCGGCGCCCCTGTCGCCTTATGATGGGCATATGCGTACGCGATATTCTTCAGGTTCGGATTTTCGGGGTATGGCTCCAGATACTCTTCCTTGCCATAGATGTCCATCACTTTCACGACGGCGGACGCTCCTCTGCGTTCGCAGCGGATCACGCCTTCCGTTGCAAAGATCTCCGGTCCCGGCTCAATCGACAGTGCGGGCGCCGTCCAGGTGCCTTCCAATACGGCGATGCTGTTCGGAAAGCGCACCAGCATGCAGGCGTTGTCATCCGCGCTGCCCCATCTTGAGTTAAAATTGCCCTGCATGGCCTGGACGCCCTGCGCCGGCTCCCCGGCCAGCCAGTCGCTTGTCATGCTGCCGTAGCAGCACATATCCAGCAGCGCCCCGCCGCCGCATGACGCGTTGTACCACCACATCCGCGCCTTTTCCGACGGGGACATCGGCTCGGCAACGATGTCGCCGGTACCGCGGTGCTTCGCGCCGATCCCGACGGCGCCGGTCATGCCGGCCAGATGACGCACCTTGATGAGTTTCCCGACGCGGCCCGAGTCCAGCACGTCCTTCATCTGATACAGCCATAAGCGCCAGGCGATCGGCCAGTTCACATAGATCTCGGCGTTGTTCTGCTCCGCCAGACGCGCCATCTTCAAGGCTTCGGCCAGGTTGCAGGCAAACGGCTTTTCCACGCTTGCGGTGATCCCGCGTATCGCGCACTGTTCGTATACTTCCGCGTGTTTGACGTTTTCGGTCGTGATCAGGGCTAAATCGGGCTTTTCCTTGTCGAGCATTTCGATGTAGTCGCCGTAAACTTTCACGCCGTATTTTTTGACGAATTCAAGGTTCCATCTGCGCGTATAAGGCTTGTCGTTTTCCAGTTCGTGCGGCAGGATCGGCTCCGTATCCGCCACGGCCGCCAGTTCGATATCTTCGTTTTCGTTGCAGTATGCGCACACTTCCAGAATATGAACATGCGCCGCGCCTATCACGACTGCCTTCAGTTTTTTACCCATGCTTTCCTCCGCAATGATGAGATTTACACCAATTCCTTGAACGTCACTTCTCTGCCCAGGTCCGTCGAGCGATAGAACGCATCGATGATAGCCGCGACGTTAATCGTCTCCTCCGGCTTGACCATCAGTTCCGCCCTGCCCAGAATGGCGTCCACAACGTTTTCGATCAAATACCAGTGCCCGTAAAAGACCTTGTCCTTATATTTGCCTTCGTTGAACCAGCGCGGTTCGATGTCCGCCTGGTATTTACACACAGACGATATGATTTTAAGCTCCGGCACGAGAATGCCCGCTTTATCGCCCGCGATCGACATCGTGGTGCTGTTCGGCAGATTGGCCGCCCAGCCGACCTTAAAGTTGAGCACGCCGCCGCCTTCCAGGCGGATCGCACCGGCTCCAAATTCCTCGGTTTCGAACTCTTCCGGCTTGTAGGAGGCCTCTTTCCCAAACACGCCCGCCGGTGCGCCGGCTTCCGCCATGGAAAAAATCAGGGATTCTCCGCTGCGCGCGATGCGGTTGGTTTTAATGCCGGTCACCGCTTCCATCTTCGGATTGCCCATAATCCAGAGGATGGCGTCGATCAGATGCACCCCGATATCGCAAAGCGCGCCGCCGCCGTTGATCGCTTTCTTGTGGAAGTTTCCCCAGGCGGGCAGTCCCCTGCGCCGGATCCTGCTTAACTCCGCAAAATAGATGTCCCCGAGAATTCCGCTTGAAACGATGTCCTTCGCCACCAGGTGCTCCGGATAATAGCGCACCGTCTGGCAGGCCACCAGCATCCGGTTGCATCTTTTGGCCGTGTCGTACAGCTCCACCGCATCCTGATATGTGATCGCGACCGGTTTTTCGCAGATCACGTTCGCTCCGTGCTCCAGCGCCAGCAGCGACAGCGCCTTATGCGAGGAATTGGACGTACATACGGATACGATGTCCGGCTGTATGGTTTCCAGCATGGTTTTCGCGTCGGTAAAGACATGCGGTATGCCGTGCCGTTGCGCGGTCTCGTTCGCCGCGGTTTCGTTGATATCGCATACGGCGACAAGGTCGACATCGGCCGCCAGGTTTTTATACGCGGGAATATGCGCCGCGTTTGAAATCATTCCGGCGCTGATCAGCGCCGCTTTCAATTTTCTTGTGTTGCCCATGAATATAAAGTGTCCTTTCGCGATTTCGGTTCCCGCAAGGCGGAGCCTTCCGATCTGGACGGATGCCGTCCATGTTCCGGTTCGCTGCAGGTAAAAAGTGTTCGTTCGGAAAATGAGCCTTTCCGGCCGCAGCAATCTGCGCTCCGGACATTGCGATTGTTTCTGCGCGGGGTCTGCATTTCGTTCGTGTTGCCGTTTCTGCCGGTCTGCTGTAATGATCGTTGAAATATAACCGTAAACTGATTTCTTTTCGGGTGAATCCGCCGCGCGGGGTGGATCAAAATTATGAATTATAAAGGGGGCTCGGAATTGTATGATTTATTATAGCATTGTTGTAATTGCATTACAAGCAAATTCCATTTTTTTTGTTACTTATTTCTTTGCGCTTTTGCGATTTCGTTCATTATTTACTTATTTTGGCGATTTTTTCAAGGTTTATTAAGAATACACCTCCTGTATCAGTCAATTTTGCGCGGAATATAACGATCTTACATTACATTATATTTGTTTATATTACGTAATTCTGTTCGTAAATATTGTAACGCAATCATCCATGCGCTGTGTGAATCAGACGGCGTCATCCATGTGCAGTATCGCGCCGTCTTTTTTCAGCCGCTCCTGCAGCCTTGAAACGTCCAGTTTCTGCGCGGGACACCCTTCGTCGGCCATCATCGCCGCCGCGGTTCCCGCCGCCTGCCCCGTCACCGCACAGGCGGGGATTGCCCGCGTCACTTCCCAGGTGTCTCCCGTGGCCGAGATGCTTCTGCCCGCCGTTAAAACGTTTTTTATCCCGCCGCAGTACAGCGTTCCAAACGGCATTTCATACACTTTTCCACTTGCGCGCCAGTCCGGCGCACAGCCGATCGAATCCTCGAACCGCTTGTTCAAGTGTTCCTCGGTCAGTTCAAAGGCGCCCTTCACGCGGCGTGTTTTGCGCATTTGCGCAATTGCCGGCAGCGCCGCAATCGTGAGGCCTTCCGCTTTGCGTTTCCGCATTTCGGCGCGGAGCAGGCGCCTGCCGTCCTGCACAAACCGCGTAACGCCCTCCGGAGAAAGGAGAACGTAATCCGGCGATTCCGCATCCGTGTTTTGTCCGTCGGCCGTAGCGCCTTTTTCCCAGAGCGGCACGCCATACATCACGCTTGATTTTCGCGCGCCCTTCTTCATGTCTTCCACCGACGAGAGATACGCCCAATAGCTCAGCCAGTTTCCGGTTTCCTCACAGTCGGCTTTGCAGCGGTACAGCACGTCCGAATCGCCCGTGCAGTCGACCACCGTTTTTGCGCCGTAGGCGTGCCTGCCGCGCTTGCTCTCGACGACGACCGCCCGGCATTCGCCGTCCGATACGGCGGGCGCGGAAAACAGCGTGTCATACAATACGTCCACATTCTCCCGCTCAAGCAGTTCGTCGATCGCCATTACGAAATCATACGGCGAAAAAACCGTCATGTACCGGCGTGCCGACAGCCGCTTTAAAGCCCCGCCCCGCCATTCTTCCGGCAGCGTATTGTATCCGTACCGGATCGACTCGTACAGCAGTTCCTCGCAGATGCCCCCGCACACCTTTCGTCCGTTGCCGTTGCAGAGCGGGAGGTATTTGTTGACAAAGCCGATCGTCGCGAGCCCGCCCGGCAAAATACTTTTTTCAATGATCAACGTGCGGCATCCGTATCGCGAGGCCGCCAGCGCAGCAGCGATGCCCGCAGTGCCGCAACCGATAACGATGCAATCGTATTCCGCGTCGATTTGAATTGTCCTTCGCTCTTCGACTCTATTGTCGAAGAAGACGGTCGTCTGTTCCGTGTTCTGCACCCGCACACCCTCATTAACAACGAAATACACGCGTTTTATACCAAAGAAACGATATGAACGCTCATGATTTGATGATTTGATACTATCATGTAGGATATTCAATAACAATATTGGATATGTTTTGAAAATTTAGTAATATTCTTATTTTCTTGTACGTCCATATCGTTTGGGATATAATGAAACCGCGTCAAAGCAGACAGATTTTTCGATTGGACAAGATTATGGACACCTCGCTGCAAAATCATTCCAAATCAAATATGGTCCGGGTCACCGAACGCGTCGTTTATCGCGGCATAACGCCCACGGCCCTGGAGGAGCAGCTCGTCTTCGATGTCGAGCATCCGCACCGCGTCTCTATTCGCGGGTTCCCAAACGACGATATCGCGCCGCTGCACTATAGCTCCACTTTGGAGATCGCATTGGCGGAAAACCTTGTGGGCGAGTTTGTCGTTAACGGCCAGGTGCTCAATCTCGACAAAAATATCGTTATCGTCGTGCCTCCCGGCGTGCTGCATTCGAGCCACGTCAAGCGATGCGACGGTTTCTTTTATAATCTGAAAATTTCGCCGGAACACCTCAACCATTACATCAATCTGGAAAACATCCTGTGTTTCCGCGGACTTTCCATCGATAATTTCGCCTTTACCTGCGGCGAATTCGACCGCGTGAAGGAACTGATCATGGAGTTGATCAAGCTGGACGGCGATATCTTCGGGCGCATGCAGACGCTGCTGGCGATCGTTGAGATCCTCTCCCTCTGCACGAGGCAGGCCGGGCCGAGCGTCGCGCCGACGAACTATATGTACGAATCGCATCAATCCCTGAAAAAGCTCATCGACTGGACACAGGAAAACTACTTCCGGCGGATCGAATTGGACGAAGCCGCAAAGCTCGTCGGGTTCAGCAAATCGCATTTTTGTCTCTGGTTTAAGTCTCTGACCAACATGACGTATGCAAATTACAGCAACCACGTCCGCATCCTCAAATCCTGCCAACTGCTGCAACTAGGCTATTCGGTAGCCGCCTGCGCGGATGCATGCGGTTTCGAAAGCGCGTCAAATTATATCCAGTGTTTCAAACGCATACAGGGCTGCACGCCAAAGTCATACATGAACACCTCCGCAAAAGAATAACCCGATATTTATTTTTTATACAATAAAAGTACGAAGCGTGCCGAAACGGCGCACTGCGCAGAATCTTGTTTTGCAAAATACGGAACATCTCTCTCTATGCGGCGGCGGGCAGGACGCGCCCTATTCCTCCTTGCACCCGCGCGCCCAGACGGCCGCGCCAAACGCGGCCTCTTCTTCGATGCCCGAAAGGTGCAGTTCATAGCCGAACGTTTCGGATACGATACGGCACAGCACGGGATTTTTACGAAGCGCGTTCCCCGCGCCGAACAGGATCTTCGGCCGCTTTCCCGACGCGGACACATATCCCTCGAATAAACCGAGCAGCTCGTCCGTGATTCCGTGCAGCGTCGAATAAATCAGATGCAGCGGCGTCATATTGGAGATGCCGAGTCCGCTGATTTCGGCGCGCAGGGAAGCGTCCGCCCGCGTTCCGGCAAAGGTCGTCCGCATCTTTGGGCAGCCCGCAGGCTCCGGCTGACTTTGCAGCAGGGCCTGCATTTTTTCATAGCAGGCCGGTTCGTCTCCGGTGGCCATACGGACCGTTTGCCTGAATAGATTTTCCAGCAGCGCGTACGCCCGCCCGCCGCACAACGCGGCCCCGACGATCAGATATCCGCCTTTCGGAAAAGGCCGCGTGTCCAGGCCGGCATAAGCGGCCGGCATATCGGTCAATATCGACACCTGGCTGCCCGTGCCGATATTGATGAGAAAGCTGTCCTCGCAGCCGCCGGTCGCGCCAAGATAACTCGCCTGATTGTCGCCGATTGCGACGGAAACCGGAATGTTTTTTGCGGTGTATCCAAGCAGCACGTCTCTTGTCAGACCGGGAAGCGGAAACGGCCCCGCGCCCAATCCTTCCAGAGCGGAAGAATCGAAGCGGTTTTGCGAAATATCGAACGCGCCGATGCTGGCGGCGTTGGTTGCGTTGACAAGCGGCTCCGTCTTGCCCGCAAGCCGCATGGCGACATAGTCCGCAATCGTGCAGAACACGACCGCACCGTCCGGCACCAGGCCGTTGCGGACGTTATACCAGTGCGTAACGGCGCCGTATCCGGACGCCAGCGGATAGCCCGTCGTTCGGCTCATGCGCGAGGCGTACGTTTCCGGCGAGGATGGACGAAAAGCAAGGTTCCCGCGTTCGTCCTGCCATGTAAAGAGCGGCCCGACCGGCGATCCGGATGCGTCGAGATACACGATCCCATGCTGCTGTCCGGTCACGCCGATCGCCTGAATATCGGGAAAGGCGTCCAGCAATTCCAAAACGAGCGTCTCCGCCGCTTCGCAGACGGCAACCGGGTCCTGCAGCTTTGCCCACGGCTGCGGATCGGGACGGGAAAACCGGTTTTGAACCGTGCGGCTCGCCAAAATCCGATCGCCCTGCGCCACCAGCGCGCACAGCGTCGTCGTTCCGATATCCAGTCCGAGCGTCTTCATCGAATCCCTCCCGTCAGCAGGCCGTGGATGCCAGGTCCAGCCTTGTGATGATGTCGCGCTGGATGGCCGGCGCAAGATCGAGAAAATTCACGAAAGTTCCGTGAATCCGCATGATATACACGCCGCCGGGCGCATAGCGCTCCGGATCTTCCAGCACTTTCCGCAGGATTTCCGGCGTCGTCACGTTCACATACAGATAAAAAGGTGCGCGTCGGCCATCCTGTGCGCTGAAAAAGAACGGTTGTATGACGCGCTTGTAAAACAACCGGCCCTGCTCCCGCTTCGAATCCGCGCGAAAAAACTTCGGGTTGATGCCGAAGTGCGCCGCCGCGCCGCCGTTGAACTTCTCATAGGGAAGCTGCATTTCGGACAGTATTCGAAAGCCCAGCCCGTTGCCCGCTTCCCCATAGAGCGGGTCGACGCCGTAATTCAGCATGTCCCGCGCCTTTCGTCCGTCCGGAGTGGCGCCGACATAGTAGCCGTAGAGCAGGTGCGTTGACGGTGACGACCAGTCCGGCCGATACGGGTTGTTGAGATAATTGCGCTGCTTTTTAACGATGTCCGATACCTCTGCGGCCACCAGCGCCGCCTCCCGGTCGGGCACGGGCAGGTTGTTTCCGTACTTGGGGCATGCACATAAGTAATCGTGCAGGTCTTCAAAGCCGGCAAAATTGCCGCGAAGCGCCGCAAGAAGGGCCTCGGCGGCGTCCGGGCGCTCCGAAAGCAGCCGGTCGATGGCGACAAACGAGTCGGAAACCACGGACAGGCCATGAATCAGGCAGCCGGACCCGTTATAGACGGTGCCCTGCTCCTCCGTATCCCGCAGGTCCACGCCGGACGCGATCCCGCCCATGAAGCAGGAGAGGAACGGTACGCGCAGGCACGAAAGCACGCGGGAGACGTCGTTTCCGGCCTGCGCCATCTTTCCCGCATAGTATGTAACGTTGTCGTAAAATAGCCGCCGGATATCTTTCAGCGTTTCCGCGGCGGAACGGTCCGCCTGCGGTCCGATCCGTTTCCCGGAAATCGTGGACTCCCCGCCCGTAAGCGTCAGTTCGAGGATCTTGCCAAGGTTCAGCCATGTGTTCGTCGTGTTGCCGTTGTCTTTGCCCATGATCAGCGGTTCCTGACATCCGGCGACGCTGTAATCCGGCAGATCGCCGGAGCTTACGCCGTTTTCCGCCAACGTCTCAACCAGGGAATCGTCGTTGAAAAAGGACGGCGTCAGCGTACCGGGCGAAAAGAGAAATTCTCCGAGGTCTTCCGAAAAAGACTCCGGCGTATGTTTGTGATACTTGACCGAGAGGATCGGCTGCGGGAAATTCGTGTTTCGAAACGCATCGAGTATCGCCTCGCTCATCGGGTTCGTCAGATCGCCGCCGGCGGCGTCGCGTCCGCCGACCAGCACGTTTTGCGAAATCGCCCAGCTGCGCTCCCCAACGTTGAAGAAAACAAGAAAATGCTCAAACAGCGCCGCGGCTTCTTTGCGCGACAGATTTCGCATGTACGGATAGAAGATCCTGTCCGCATTGCCAACCGAAAAGGCAAACGGATTCGGGGCCTGTTCAAGGCACATCACCTGCCAGAGCAGGATGTAGCTTTGCAGTGCTTCGTAGAGGTTTCTCGCTCCGCGGGCCGGAACCCGTTCCAGCGCGGATATGAGGATCTGCAGCTCCGCTTTCCTCTCCGGCGCGGCGAGCCGCGCCTGTTCGATCGCGATTTCGCGATACCGCTTCGCCAGATGCAACACGCACGCGAGCGATCGCTGCATCGCCCGCAGATTCAATCTGTGTTTTTCCGGGAGGGATTCGTCCGCCAGGCGGGCGTCGATCGTTTCGATCAGCCACAGGACGCCATGGCGCAGCGCAAACCGAAAGTCCGGCACAAGATGCCCCGTCACATGCTCCATGAAGAAAACGACTTCGTCCGTGAATTCGGCATATTTCGCATATGCCGCGTTCAGTTCCCGTACGAAATCGCCCTGCGCCGTTCTTGTTTTGATTGCATCGATCCGCGCCTGCGGAAATTCATCCGTCTGTACGGCATACTGATATACTTCCAGAGGATCGCAGTAGCCAACAAACGTCTCGACCTTGAACTCCGGATTGATCAGCGCATAGCTCGCCGCGAACGCGTCGCGCTGCGTGCCGGCAAATACTGCGTGCTCGGATATCTCCAGCGGGAGTTCGTTCGCGATGGCTTCCAGCTCGACGGCCGCCTTCATCTCAAGCGGCAACTCTTTCCCTTCGGACGCATCGAGGGCAATTTCGCGGCACCGCAGCCAGCCGTTTAAAATGCGCTGCTCTTTCCGTTCCTCCGAAAAAAGCGCATGCGCCATATCCGACAGCTTTTCCGGGCTGACGATCTGGAACAGTTCCATTTCTTCCTCCTTGTTTCTCCGGCCCGTCAGGTATGGATACAGGAAAATCCGTATCCGCGAAAAACGTCTTCCATTTTTTCTCGGATTTCCACGGGTACGAACGCCTTCCCGGTCATGGTATACGGTATACCGAGTTTGTCATATTTGGCCTTTCCGTAATCGTGGTACGGCAGCAATTCGACCGCGATGGAGTCCCGCAGGTTCAGAGACGCAAACAATCCGGCAAATCCGGCGGCCTCCCGCTTCCCCGCGTTGAATCCGTTGATCAGCGGGATTCGGACCGTTGGGCGTTTTCCCGCCTGGGCCGCACGGCAGATGTTTTGAAGGACAGCCTTGTTGGAGTGCCCAAGCATCGCTCTGTGCGCGTCGTCGTCGTAATGCTTGCAGTCGATCATCCAGCAATCGACCAACGGAAACAGCTCCGGTATACGGGCGGAGAGCCCGTTCGTCTCCAGGGCGGTATGGATGTTTTGTTCTTTCAATCCGGCGAGCAGTTCCAATATCGCATCCATCTGAAGCGTCGCCTCGCCGCCCGTCAAGGTGACGCCGCCGCCGTCAAAAAACAGAGCGCGTGAGCGCAGCACCTCGTCCACGACCTGCGAAACGGCGACTTTTACTCCGCCCGCCGCCGCAATCCCTTCGGGATTCGCGCACCAGGGACAGCGCATCTGACAGCCCTGTAAATGATAAACCAGACGGTTTCCGGGGCCGTCCTGAGAAAAATTGAAGCCCTTTTGAAAAATCAGCAAATCCATCTGCAAATCCCAGCGTCGTCCGAATCGGCGCGCAGTATGATTTTTTATGTGTTACGCTATGTTTGATTTGACATTTCCCGGTATTGTTTGGGCGTTAAGCCCTGTATCTTTTTAAACAGACGAATGAAATAAGAGTTGCTTTCGAACCCGACCCGTTCACACACCTTGTTGACGGATTCACCCGCTTTGAGCATCCTGCAGGCATTGTAGATCCTTACGTGGTTCAGATAGTCGATATACGACTTCCCCGCCAGCCTCTTGAAATACGTACAGAAGTAGGATTTGCTGTATCCGACATTTCGCGCCGCGTCTTCGATCGTAATCTTGTTTGCGTAATTTTTTTCCGTCCACTGGATGACGTCCCGCAGCTTGGCGTTCTGCAGCATGTATCCCGGTTTCTCCGCCGCGACAAACTGCTGCATATTGCGCCGCAGCACGTCCACCAGCGAAATAAGCAGCCGGATGCAGACAATGAAATTATCGTCGTGTTCGATCAGTTCCTTTGTAATTTCAAGCACTTCGTCGAAATACCGGCACCGTTCATTGAGCTGCTCGATCCTCTGGTTGTCGTAGGCGAGCAGGTTTGAAATATCGACGAAGTTGCCCAGCACTTCGAGATCGAATTTGATGATGTATTCCGTGCCCGCGCAGGGCTTGATCCTGCTGCTGTGCAGCACGTACGGCGTTACGACAAACGCCTGATTGTTGTTCTCCAGTTCATAGGTTTTGTTGTTGATCGTAAACGTGCCGATCAGGTTCTCGCACACGGCTATTTCGAGCGTTTTGGCATAGTGAATCGGAACGATATCCTCCATATTGAAGGTTTTTATGTTCACCGAATACGGGGAGCCCCAGGAATATACGCTGTACTCCTCGCTGTTTTCAGACGGACATGTATGATCATGCTTTACACGCGTCATATCGTTCCCCCCTATGCGGACAACTTTTGAAGCCGTTATTGATCCGTAACAATCCGATCCACGATCATCTTCCGAAAGCCCGGAGACAGCGCCGAAAAATACGCGGTGAATCCCGTTACCCTGACGATCAGGTCCGGGTACGCGGATGGGTCGCGATAGGCCTCTCGGACCTTTTCGCCGTCCATGATATTGATGTTGATCAGCGTGCCGCCCAGTTCAAAATGCGTTTCGATAACCGCCGCTATGTTTTCGATGGCTTCATCGTTGTCTACGATCATCGGCGAAAGCTCCAGCTGCCAGGGGGCGGTGTTTCCATACCCCGGCTGCACCATGGCGATAGCGTTCCCCATCGCCGAAAACGCGCCGTCCTTTCGAAATCCCGGGTGCGGGTTCGCGCCCTGATTGATCGGCTCGCCGGCCTTGCGCCCGTTTGGCGTCGCCCCGACGACCTTGCCGAACACGATGGTGTTCGCCCACGAAAACAGTCCGGGGATCGTGATATACCCGTCCGGCGTGCGGCTTCCCGTCACGATCTGCGTAAACTGCCGCGAAACCCTGAGGGCCCAGGCGTCCGAAAGCGTATCTCCGGCGCCATAACGGCCCGCCGAAGAAAGCACCGCCTGAACATATCGACCTTCCTTGCCTTCATAGTTGCTCTTTACCGCTTCAAAACACTGCCGCCAGGTGATGACCCGTTCGCGCTCAATACGCTGCTCCATCGCGCCGAGGGAGTCCGCAACGTCGGCAATTCCCGCACCGTCGATGCAGATATTATAATAGTCCACCCCGCCGTGCGATGCGTCAAGCCCCTTTTCGATCGGTCCGTGCGAGCAAAGGTTCAGCACCAGTTCCGGCGCGTTTTTATATTGGTTCTTTAAGTGGAAATCGATGCCTTCCTTCAGGCAGTGCACCGCCCGCTCCAGATGCCTGGTAAAACAATCGAACATGCGCTCGGTGCTGAGGATTCCGGCGTCGGCGCATTCGTGAAACGCCACCTCGAACACCTTGGCCATGTTCACTTTCACAAGATCGTTCAGTGTGTATTCGAGCCCCTGCAGCGACATCCAGTTGCAGCCGACGGCGATCCGGTCCCTTGCCAGCTCCGCCGAATAGCCGTTTTTCATAAAACCCTCGACAAGCGCCTTGTTTCCCGAAAAGCGCGGGCACGCCTGCCTGTCCTCCATCAGGATTTCCAGACCGCGCAGGAAGAGCCGGCGGTCAAGCCCGTCGAAATAGCGGATGGTCACGTTCGCCGATGTTTTCAGCCGATGGATCGCCTCCAGGATCAAAAACGACAGTTCGTTGGTCAGATCCTCCCCTGTTTTCCTGTGCGGACCGCCGATCTGGTAATAGATCGGGTCGTTGAGCAGCAGGCAGGCCAGGATAAACGTTGCGTCCTCCGGCGTGATCGTTCCCGCATCGCGTTCTTTCCGGTAGTACGGCATCAATATTTCGTCCAGCTGGCATCCGGAGCCCGCTCTGTCATACGTACGGTTAAATATATTGAACCATGCGATCCATTGGCAGGCTTCCAGAAACGAGCGCGGCGGATTTTCGCGGATCCATTCGTTGCACAGCCGCATCCGATGCACGTTTTCCCGAACGGCGCCTTCCGGGAGGCCGTTTTCGGTTTCTGCAAGCGCATCGATCATGTTCGACATCCAGGCATGGATTCCGTCGAGCGTCAAAAGCTCCGCCTTATAGAGCTCCCGGCTTTCTTCCGACGTGTTGATCGCCTGATAATGCTCGACCTTTTCCCGCAGCCCCTTCCAGCCCAGGGTCAGCCCGATGCGATAGTCCGGCGCGAAGTGATGCATCTTGCCGATGCCGGGCAAAAGCCCATACCGTTCCTGGTCCGGCTTGAGCCAATCGTAATTGAATATGGGTGCCATTTCCAGGTTTTTGTCGGACACCACGCTTTCAAAAGGCCGGAACCTCTGCAGAATAAACATAAAGCGCCCGCACAGCACGTCGTTCAGATCGATGTAGACCGGATGGATCTTAAGGAGGTCGCTGTAATTCTTGCTCCAGAGCTCCGCGCCGTAAAACGTGTGGTTCACGGGGTCGTTGCACTCCGGCTCAAAATGGAAATCCTCAGGCGGCGGAACCGAACCGTAGTCGTCTTCGTCCATGTTTGCGAGATGATTGATTTTCCATTTTGTCTGCTCCAGCTTCCTTTCGCGAAGCAGATTCAATCTGTTTTCGTAGTTAAAATCCGATACCGCGCCGAACACCATGATGTGTTTCTTATTGAATTCTGCCATTGCCCCTACCTTTTTAACTTTCCGTCAAGCCTGACTCTCGTGATATACTTCCCCGCCAGTTCGGCCAATTGCCGCATTCGTTCGCGCTTGGGGATTTCAAACGACCTGCTCTCCGGCGGATTCACAAGCGTGCCTTTCGAATTCCCGAGCGGATTATACGTCAAAAGCTCATAATACGACAGCGACGGGATGTCCGAGATCAGTTTTGCTATCGCCGTGATCGTGTCGTCATCGTCGTTGAATCCCTGAACGATCGGCGTCCGCACCACCATCGTACGCCCGGTTTCCGCCAAACGCCGCAGATTTTCAATGATCAGTTCGTTGGGCACGCCGACCCATTCCTTGTGTTTTTCGGAGTCGATGTGCTTGATATCCACGTAAAACACGTCGACATAGGGCAGAATCTCAGCAAAATCGCGCCAGGGCGCGTTCAGATTCGTTTCTATCGCCGTCGAGATCCGGTGTTCTTTGCAGCTCATCAGCAGTTGCTTGGCAAACTCCGGCTGCAGCATGACCTCCCCGCCGGTGAGCGTGACCCCGCCGCCGGATTTTTCATACAAAACCCGGTCCTGCAAAACCTCGCGCATCACTTCTTCCACGGTCATGTTTTTGCCTACCTGCTTCAGCGCGCCGGAGTAGCAGACTTTTGCGCAGGCCAGACACTGTATGCATTTTTGCGGATAGAGCCGGCGCTGACCGTCTTCGCGTACGATCGCACCGTTTTTGCACGCTTTGACGCAGGAGCCGCAGTCGATGCAAAGCTGCGGATTGAGCATCAGTTCAAAATCCCGGTGGATGCCTTCCGGATTATGGCACCAGGGGCAGCACATGTTGCAGCCCTTGAAAAAGATCACCGTCCGTATGCCCTGCCCATCCTTGGTCGAGAAACGCTCGATATCAAATATGTTGCCCATCAAAATCAATACTCCCCGGCAAGGCACTTGACGATATGCTCATATGCCTGCCTGTTGTAGCGGGCGGGGTTGTCCGTAAACTCCAGCTCGACGGTCAGGTTGCCGTCGTAACCGACCGCTTTGAGCGCGCGGATCACTTCGGTATAATCGGTCAGCCCGCAGCCCGCCGGAATATTCCCGCGGCTCATCATGTCGTGATCCTTGCAATGCACGTTGAATATGGAATCGCCGCCGAGAATATGGATGGTCCATTCCGGGTCGATGCGCTGCGCGACGAGATGATTGGTGTCCAGCTGAATCCCGAAATCCGGGTCGTCGATTTCGCCGAGGAGCTGCATCATCGCGTGCGGCGTGCTGACCATGCTGAAAATGAAGCATTCGATCGAGCAGCGCAGGCCGAAATCCTTTGCGCGGCCGAGCGCGCCGATATACCCGGCACGAAGGTTCGCCCAGTCGCGCCTGTAGTCGTAGTTGTCCGGCAGATGGAATGCCTCTTTTTGTGCCGCCGCGCGCAGGTTCAGCCGCCAGGGCGTCGCTCCGTACGGTCTGGGTACGATCGTGCTGACGATGCCGCATCCGATCCAGGATGCGACCTGCGCGGCCTTTGCAAAACTATCCAGCAGGTGCGCGCGTACGGCGGGGTCCGGATCGTTCCAGCCCTTTGACGTCTGGTAGACTACGACGTTCGGCTCAAGTCCGATCGAGCGGGCATGTTCGCCCAGACGAACGCTGGTTTCCCTGTCGAAATAGCCGTCAAGGCTATCATCGGTGACCACGAAATCCACGCCCTCAAATCCGATTTTGCGGATCTCGTCGGCGATGACGAACACGGAATCGCCGGAAGGCATTTCTTCCGGGAACTTCGTCCATCCCCATGCGACGTTTGCCAGTTTCATAGTTTCGCTTCTCCTCCAAGGCCGGCTGCTTCATACGCGCCGCGTTTCTGTAATTCGGAAAAAAGTAAGCCCGGGCTTCACGAGCGTGACGCTTTCCATCGGCGCAAATATGCCGGATTGTTTGCGGCAGGTCTGTCTCGTGCGTGGATTGCAATCATTAAACGAGCCGATCGCCTAAAACGATTTCGTAACAGTCGAACCTCATAAATGAAACGATCCTGTCAATCCGTTCCGGTCAGGATCGGATTGAATGCAATCGTATCCGCACGTAAAAACGATTCGCGCACGCGAGCACCGGCTCTGCAGATCCGCATAGTCCCGGGGTTTTGCGGATTTATGGCCTGATTT
>Ga0116164_10001075_pt1 | contig 21231 bp, 18 predicted proteins | sample AD_UKC109_MetaG_FD_89888 | JGI IMG/M metagenome (GOLD analysis project Ga0116164, IMG submission 89888) | Active sludge microbial communities of municipal wastewater-treating anaerobic digesters from Hong Kong - AD_UKC109_MetaG | ecosystem: Engineered > Bioreactor > Anaerobic > Digestate... | reverse complement strand
TTTTTCGGGATCGGACTGTTGCAAAAAGGAGACTTTTTTTATTCAAATACTTTGATTTTGTGCAAAGCTAATAATGATAGCAGTTTCAGAAGTTTTTAGCCTCCTTTTTGTCTATTACGCCAAGTTTTTGTAGGTGATGAGGCACGTAATTGATTTCAGACCTGATTTCCATCGTTTATCAGATAATCTCACCGTTAACTTCGCAAAACCAAGAATGACGGATATTTAGCTGGTCACCGATAATAAGCCGCAGTATATTCATGAATTACAAAATATTTTTGCTAACCTGACAAGCTGCTGAAACCGGGCAAAAAAAAAGCAGGCGAACCTGCTTTTTTATGGATTATTCTTTTACGCTGTCAACCACAGCTTTGAAAGCAGCGGGATGATTCATAGCGAGGTCAGCCAGCACTTTTCGGCTAAGCTGAATGTTTTGTTTGGCAAGCCGGCCAATGAATACGGAATAGGAAAGTCCGTAAGGTCTTACGCCGGCATTTATACGCTGAATCCAAAGCGACCTGAAATTTCTTTTTTTGGTTCTACGGTCACGATAGGCATACTGCTGCCCTTTTTCATAGGAATTTTTAGCGACGGTCCACACATTTCTGCGTGATCCAAACTGACCTTTTGTGCGATTTAGAATTTTTTTTCTTCTCGCACGCGATGCAACTGCATTTACTGATCTTGGCATAATGATTTAAATTTTTGCGTAAGCGCCCCGCTCTTTCGGGAACTTTATCTGCTCAACGCAAGTTAAACAATTGATTTAATTACTTGACAAGCATTTCCTTAACATTTTTCACATCTGCATTGTCCACAATGGTAAAATAACCGAGGTTACGTTTCCGCTTTTTCGATTTTTTTGTCAGAATGTGACTTTTGTATGCGTGTCTTCTTTTGATTTTACCAGTACCAGTAAACGTAAAACGTTTTTTTGCACTGGCTTTTGTCTTCATCTTTGGCATTACTAAAAGTATTAAATGGTTGATATAGTTGAATGTGTTAACTTTTCTTAGGTGCAATAATCATTATCATCCGTTTTTTTTCGAGTAAAGGCAACTTTTCTACCTTACCTATTTCTTCGAGTTCCTGAGCAAACTTCAACAGCATTAATTCACCTTTATCCTTGTAAACAATGGTTCTTCCTCTGAAAAAAACTTCAACTTTCACCTTGGCTCCTTCTTCCAGGAATTTTTTAGCATGGTTTAGTTTGAAGTTGAAATCGTGGTCATCGGTATTTGGCCCCAGCCTGATTTCTTTTACTACTACTTTGGCAGTTTTTGCCTTGATTTCCTTTTGTTTTTTCTTTTGATCGTAAAGAAATTTTTTGTAATCCAGCACTTTACAAACCGGTGGGTTGGCTGCCGGAGAAATTTCTACCAGATCAAGTTCAAGTTGTTTGGCAATTTCCAGAGCTTCTTTAATGGTTACAATGCCTTGTTCTACATTATCTCCTACCAGGCGAATTACCGGTCCTTTGATCTCCTCATTGATTTTATGCGGATTCTCATGCTTCCGCGGCAAAGGACGTCTGTTAAAATTGGGTTTTAACGGCGTTGCTATGATTTTTCCTCCTATATTTAATTAAACAATCCGACGCCTATACGGTCGTCATTTTTTCTATTTCTTTATTAATGAATTCTGCAAATGCATTTGCTGTAAAAGTACCCATATCTCCTTCACCCTGCTTTCGCACTGAAATTGTATGGTCATTCTCTTCTTTTTCTCCTACTATAATCATGTATGGAATTCGCTTCATTTCGGCATCCCTAATCTTTTTTCCTGTCTTTTCATTACGGGTATCAATCTCAGCACGAATGTCCAATCTGGTCAGCAAAGATAATACGTTTTCGGCATACTGTTGATATTTTTCACTGATTGGGAGAATTATTGCCTGAACTGGAGCCAGCCAAAGCGGGAATTTCCCGGCACAATGTTCGATGAGAACAGCAACAAACCGTTCCATTGATCCGAACGGAGCCCGATGAATCATTACCGGACGATGTTTTTCGTTGTCACTGCCGGTGTATTCCAATTCAAAACGCTCCGGCAGGTTGTAATCTACCTGAATGGTGCCTAATTGCCATTTACGACCAATGGCATCCCGTACCATAAAGTCCATTTTCGGTCCATAAAAAGCTGCTTCACCATATTCAACCACCGTTTCAAGACCGGATTCTTCGGCTACCTCCATTATGGCGCGCTCGGCTTTTTCCCAGTTTTCATCAGTTCCAATATATTTTTCGCGGTTGTTTGGATCACGTAAAGATATTTGTGTAATAAAATCCTTGAAATCCAACGCTTTGAATATCTTCATTACGATATTCATCACCCCAACAAATTCTGATTTTACCTGCTCGGGTGTACAAAAAATGTGTGCATCATCCTGTGTAAATCCCCTCACCCGTGTGAGACCATGTAACTCACCGCTTTGTTCATATCTGTAAACTGTACCGAATTCTGAAAATCGCAATGGAAGATCTTTGTATGAGTGTGGTTTGGCTTTATAGATTTCACAGTGATGAGGACAATTCATTGGTTTCAGGAAGAATTGCTCACCTTCTATGGGAGTAGAGATTGGACGGAATGACTCCTGACCATATTTTTGAAGGTGACCTGATGTTTTGTATAGTTCAACATTTCCAATATGCGGAGAAATTACAGGTTTGTATCCTGCTTCTTTTTGAACTTTTTTCAGAAAAGTTTCAAGGCGTTCGCGCAACTCGGCACCATTGGGCAACCACAAAGGAAGACCAAGGCCAACTTTCTGGGAAAATGTAAAAATTTCCAGCTCTTTTCCTAATTTACGATGATCACGCTTTTTGGCTTCTTCAAGCATCTGAAGATACTCTTCAAGTTCTTTGGCTTTCGGAAAAGTTATTCCATAAATCCTTGTCAATTGCTTGCGTTTTTCATCGCCCCGCCAGTAAGCTCCTGCTATACTTGTCAGTTTTATGGCTTTGATAGGCCCTGTGTCAGGCAGATGTGGACCACGGCAAAGATCAACGAAATGACCAGATTCATAAAAAGTGATTTGACCGTCTTCCAGTTCATTTATCAACTCAATTTTGTATTCATCGCCTTTTTTGGTAAAATACTCAAGGGCTTCTTTTTTAGATACATCACGACGCCTGAACTGATTTTTTTCCCTGGCCAGTTCTTTCATTTTGTTTTCAATCAAAGGAAGATCGGCATCAGTAATTGTCCGGTCACCCGCATCCACATCGTAATAAAAACCATTTTCAATATCGGGACCTATACCAAATTTGACTCCGGGGAACAGGCTTTCAATAGCCTCAGCCATCAGGTGCGCCGAAGAGTGCCACATAGTAGCTTTGCCTTCCTTGTCTTCCCAGGTAAGCAATTTCACTTTTGCATCGGTAGTTATGGGACGGGTCGCATCCCACACAACACCGTTAACTTTTACAGCAAGGATGTTTCTTGCAAGCCCTTCGCTGATGCTCCGGGCTATGTCAAGACCGGTAATCCCTTCCGGGTATTGTTTTGAAGTATTATCGGGTAATGTTATATTTATCATGATAATTTGGACTCAAATCGTGAAAAAAAATTGGGCGCAAAGATAAGCATTTGTTTTCACAAACTATTGTTTTTGGGAATGTTGAAAATGAAAAAAGAAAAAATTGTGTCTTGTCTTCTTTGATATTTATTCGATAGGTTTTTTCATTTGAAGCCAGATTACCTGTCCCGGGAATGGCTCTTCTCCTTTTTGCATGCGATTGAGGCGATAAAGTTTACTTAATCGGATACCATAAATCTGAGAAATGGTACGCATATTATCTCCTGTTTTTGTTACATGAAAAGCTTCCGTACCTTTTCCTTTTTTTCGGACAATATACACCATCTCGCCTTCGGAAAGCTTGTCCTTTTTGCTTAGTTCGTTGTATTTCCAGATTTGAAACGGGTAAATATTAAATTCGTGTGCAATACTGTTAAAATCATCCCCTTCCTGAGCTATAATATATTTGCACCCATTATTGGTAAAAATCTTGTGACGCGTTTCTAAGGTTAAAGTATCAGATTCCCTTTCACCTGCATTTCCTTGAGAGCGGCTGTGATAACTTTTACCCGGGCGAATTTTTTTGCGGGGGACATCATATTGATACAATTCTAAATCTTCGATAAGCCGTATTAGTAAGTCAGCGTAGCGCGGGTTGGTAGCATAACCAGCTTTTTTCAAACCACGGGCCCATCCTATGTAATCGGTTGTCTCCAAATCAAACAGAAAATCATAGCGTGGGCGGGTCGTCAGGAAAATTGAATGATCTTTATAGGATTGTTCTGCACTATTGTATTTTCTGAAGCATTCCTGCGGTGCGTCATCATCATAGTATAATTTTTCCCCGTTCCAGTCGTGACATTTTATTCCAAAATGGTTATGTGCTTCCCTGGCCAGTTGACTATTGCCATGACCCGATTCAAGTATTCCCTGTGCCAGTTTGATGCTTGCCGGAATACCAAACTCATACATATTGCTGATTGCCAAATCTTTATATTTTTCAACATATTCTTCTTTAGTCATATTTCTTGTCGTTGACTGAGCAATCGAAGACATTGACGACAACACCAGAAAAACGAAAAACATGTGAAATAAACAGGATGGGGCACTTCTCAACATAAAAAATTACTTTTTTGTGCAAAATTAGCATTTCCGCCTGACTATCCGAATCAAAGAAAAACAGCTTTATTTTATCGGTAAGCTGTAAAACTTTATAATGCCCGAAAATATTTCCCGGCTTTTTCCAGACTCTCCGGTTTGCCAATATCGAGATAAGAAACATTGTCATCCCGATAGCCAAAAACAGGATACTTTGATGCTAAACGCAAATAAAGCGGCACCACTGAAAATTTTCCGGTTTCTGTAATAAGATTAAAAATAGCAGGATTAAGTATATGAATTCCACAAAAAGAAAGGGCTTCCATACTTTCCGGAGTATTGGCAGTTTTAATCTCTTCACCGGTGATCGTATTTTTCCATCCCGACAAATGAAATTCTTTATCAAAAAGAAAATAGCGTGTACTTTTTCTTTTTTGTACAAAAAGTGTGACCAATGCCTTGTTTTTCAAATGATAATCCAACATTTTGCTAAAATCCAGAGTGGACAACACATCCACATTGTGCACCAAAACAGGTTCTGAATGATTAAACAACGGAGCAGCCTTTTTTAATCCTCCGCCTGTTTCGAGCAAAGATTCAGTTTCATAAGAAAAAAGCATTTGCAGGTCGAAAAAGTTTTTTGATTTCAGAAAGGAAACAATTTGTTCCGGAAAATGGTGGAGATTAATGACAATATGCTGAATTCCAATAGATTTCATTTTTAAAATAATTCTTTCAAGCATAGGAACACCGTCAATCTCAATTAACGCTTTTGGTTTTTGATCAGTATAAGGTTTTAACCGTGTGCCAAGACCGGCAGCAAAAATCATCGCCTGATTTAATGATGTCATGTGAAAAGCATTTTACAGATTTTCCCAGATTCGCAATAGCTGTTCTTATTTTAGATTAACTAATGATTTTGATGATTATCAACTATTTGCAATATTTCTCAGTGCATTATGTTTCGTTCAATCACATTTTTTCTTGTTCAAGATGCCGAAGCTCAATTTTAAGTCCGGGAATTTGTGAAAACAATTCAGAAAACCTTTCTGCACAAAAAACTGAACGATGTCGGCCACCCGTACAACCAAAACTAACCATCAAACTGGTAAAACCACGCCGGACATAAACTTCTGTTGTTTTAACCACCAATTGATAAGCATGGTCAATAAACTGATTCACTTCATCAAATTGATTCAGAAATTCAATCACTGGCTGATCTTTGCCGGTCAACTGCATATACTCCTTTTTGCGACCCGGATTGGGCAATCCCCGGCAGTCAAAAACAAATCCCCCTCCATTTCCGCTCAAATCAGCAGGAATCCCTCGCTTGTAAGAAAAACTATTGATTTGTAAAACCAGCTTAGGTGAAATCCATTTTTTTTCATAGTCGCCCGAAACTGATGCCTGAAGACATTTTTTCAGTTCAGGAAAATCTTCAAGAACATTATTTTCAATAAGCCATTTTGCGTTTTCAAGAGCAAATGGTATGCTTTCGATAAAGTGCTGTTTTTTTTCATACAAACCTCTGTAACCATAAGCTCCAAGCGTTTGCAAAACTCGTATCAGTGCAAAACGGTAAAAATGTTGCCAAAAATCTCTGACACTCGCAGAATCAATTTTTTGAGCATGACTGATGTAATAATCAACCAATTCAATGCGCTTTTCAAAAGGAATTTGTGCCCTGGCCTGAAACAAAAGTGAAGCAACATCGTAATGCAACGCACCTTTCCGGCCTCCCTGATAATCGATGTACACCAGTCTTCCGTCTTTGATCATGATGTTTCGTGCCTGAAAATCCCGATATACAAAAAACGAATGATCGGCCGTGAGCAGCATTTCGATTAATCTGCTGAAATCTTTTTCCAGTTTGTATTCATCAAATGGAACATCAGCCAGTTTTAAAAAGTTATATTTGAAATAATTCAAATCCCACAAATAAGCCTGATTGTCGAAATGAGAGACAGGGAAACAAACTGAAAAATCAGCTGATTTTCCTGCTACCATTTGAAATTGCACTAAATCAGTAAGCACCCTGCGGTACAAATCCATTGACTTTTCACTGAAGCCTTCCCGAAGTCTGAATTCCTGCAATACATCAAACAAAATTCGATCACCCAAATCTTCAAGCAAATAAAATTTAAAATCCCTGGTATGAAAGTAAATTTCAGGAACTGACAATCCATTTCTGCGAAAATGTCTTGAAAATGAAATAAATGCTTTGGTTTCATCTGGTTGGTCATAGCTCACAGCAATCGCACTCTTTTTACCTGAAATCACCCTGTAATAGCAACGAGATGATCCTGATGGCGGTAACGGTATTATTTTCTCAGGATTAAAGCCTGACCACTTTTTGAAAAGTGATGCGATCTTCTTCTCTGAATTTTCCATAACCAAACTTACTATTTGTTTGCATTCGTCATTTTCAATTGCAAAGCTACAGTTTTCAATACAACCAGCATTTTCCTTATTAAAAGTAATGTAACCGCTAACTGTTCAATGAACTAAGCATCAGCAATTAACTGATTTATCGGAAAAAATAAATCATACTCAGAAATCAGTGCTATCAACATAAACTAAAATTTGCCTGAGCTGTTTATTTAAAAACTAACCGGTATGCCAATTCAGCCAGAACATCAGGGTGCCATTATCATCTTTGACGGAGTTTGTCATCTTTGCAACTGGTTTGTACAATTCATCATCCGTCACGATCCAAAAAGCTATTTTAAATTTGCAGCAATAAATTCATCAACAGCCAATACTTTGCTGCGTTTGAAAACCTTTTCACCGGAGAAAAACAATTTTCCGGACAGTGTTATTTTACTGGAAAACAATCATTTATCAGTAAAATCGGAGGCTGTAGGTAAGATTTTACTTCGTTTAAAAGGTTTTAAATGGCTCGGAATTATTTCCAAAATGTTTCCTTTGTGGTTTCGCGATACAATATATGACCTTATCGCAAAATACCGTTATCACTTATTCGGAAAAATGAAACACTGTATGATTCCATCACCGGATATAAAAGACAGATTTTTTGATTTTAATTAAAATATTGATTATCAATGAAAATAAAGCTAAAAAAGACAAATTCAGTACCATCGGATACTAATGTTATCCTGCTTGCAACTGATGCTGAAAAAATTGGAAATAACATCCTCACCAGAGAAGAACAATCTCATATCAGGGAAAATTATAATCAGCGTGACATTAAACAATTCATTTTTAACAAATTATCACATTTTGTAGTAGTCAGAATTATCCCACCAGAAAAGGATGATTACAAATTATGGGAATCCCTCCGAAAAATCGGGGATGAAGTTCAAATTACCCTGAATGCAATGAAAATCAAATCTGTAAGCATCGTCGGTAATGAAATGAAGAAAGAAGAGATACTGGCTTTTATTGAAGGGATAATACTTGGTAATTATCAATTTATCAAATACTTAAATAACAAATCAAAAAAAATAAACAACCTTGAGGAAGTCAACATCCATTCCGAAGTTATCGAAGAAAACGACTTGCTTTTGCAGTCGGTCGTTTTGGATGCCGTTATCCGCGCAAGAGACATGATAAATGAACCGGTGTCATTTATGAACACCAAAAAATTAACGCAGACTTTTGAAGAAATGGCTGCTGAATCAGGTATAAAAATTGAAGTTCTTAACAAGAAAAAAATCGAAAGTCTGAAAATGGGAGGCCTGCTGGCTGTGAACAAAGGCAGTGTTGACCCTCCGGCTTTTACGGTGATGGAATGGAAACCCGAACATTATGTTAATCAAAAACCCATTATTCTGGTTGGTAAGGGTGTGGTATATGACACTGGCGGACTGAATCTGAAAACTGGGTCTTATATGGAAAACATGAAAATGGACATGGCAGGTGCCGCCATGATGGCCGCTGTGATCTATGCCATAGCAAAAGCCAGACTTCCCCTCTATATCATAGCATTGATGCCGGTTACTGACAACAGACTCAATGGCAATGCCTATGCCTCCGGTGATATAATTACCATGTACGATGGTACAACTGTTGAAGTAATAAACACCGACGCCGAAGGAAGACTTATCCTTGCCGATGCACTGAGTTATGCAAAAAAATTCAATCCTGAACTTGTTGTTAATGCAGCTACATTAACCGGAAGTGCTATGCGGGCTATAGGAAAATACGGAATCGTGGCAATGCATTCGGATGCCGGAAAAGATATGGAAGCTTTGAAAATCAGTGGTAACAGAACCTACGAACGTATCGCAGAAGTACCCTTCTGGGAGGAATACGGTGAGCTTTTAAAATCAGAAATCGCTGACATGAAAAATATCGGCCCTCCCGAAGCAGGAATGATTACAGCAGGAAAGTTCCTCGAACATTTTACAGATTATCCCTTTATACACCTTGATATTGCCGGTCCTGCATTTACCGAAAAACGTGACAGTTATCGAAATACAGGTGGTACTGGAATCGGTGTGCGGCTACTTTTCGATTTTCTAAAAAACAAGCTGTAATAAAATGTAAAAATATTTGCATTCGGGTTGAATCATTTTTTCGATTTTTGCTTAACCATTTTAACTAAAATCCTAACAAAAATCGACATGAAAAATCTTAAAAAAATGATGTTGGTACTGGTATTATTACCGCTGCTCATCTCCTCTTTAAATGCCCAGAACATCGACCAAAACACTGCTAAAATTGTAGCTCAGACTTTCCTGAATTCCCGGAATTATGCCATTGAGCTGGCAGGTGTTGATCCCTTAATAAATAATGATGAAACTGAACTTGCTTTTGTGGCACATCTTAAACCAGTTGGTTTTGTTCTCATTGCAAATTCCAGGCTGCTCGAACCCGTTATTGCCTATTCGTTTGAAAGCGACTGGAACATTGGCGGTGAAGAAGATTACATATTCAAAAGCCTGATTTATTCAGATTTAAAAGCAAGAATGGACTTTCCTGACCTGTCACCGGTGAAAATACATCAAAGGGAAAAACAATGGAATGAATATTTGACAGGAAATTATCAGCAAAATCGTTATGAACAATGGCCTCCCGAAGGGTCCTCACCGACCGGAGGCTGGCTGAGAGAAAATTGGACACAGTCATCTCCCTATAACGGAATGTGCCCGGTGGATTTAAACACGCATCAACGATCGATTGCCGGATGCCCGGCAGTAGCAATGGCCCAGATATTAAACTGTATCATGGATATCAGAGAAACCCGCCTGAGTGATGCTGACGATTATTACCATAATTTCGGTGCAAACAACAAATTCTGGATCGATGACGACTGGATAACCCATGAATTTCCATATTTTGATTCCTTAAATCTCTATCTTGACACGCTTGAGGCCAATTATCAAAGCCAAAAACCTATTGACAATACACAAAAAGCTGCTCTCAACTTTGCCTGCGGTGTGACACTGAAACAAGTTTACAGCAGTTCGATTTCAGGAACCTACGGAATGACTCAGGCAGGTGCAGCTTACCAACGATTTGGTTTCACTGAATCACGACTTGTTTTATCGCCTGATACACTCGAAAACCAGAATCTGGCGCAGAATATGAAAAACGGCTGGCCGGCTCACCTCGGATTGGTTGATCCTGCAGGAACGGTTGGCCACAATGTAGTAATTGACGGATACAATACTGACAACTTTTTCCATCTGAATTTTGGCTGGGGAGGTTCAGCAAATGGCTGGTACACAATGCCCCCAACATCAATCCCATATAATCTCACGGTTATCGAAGGTGTCGTACTTGATATTATCGGTGATAATCCTTATGTTGGAATTAATAATTTTAATCAAAATCAGGAATTCGCTTCATTTCTTTACCTTCCTGCACAAAATCAGATAATTTTTAAAAACAACTATCCCGTCAATGGAAACATTTATTTTTCTTTGATTAATGTCAATGGTCAGATTATTGAAAAACAAACAGTTTCAGCCAACAATTCTCAAAACACAGTCACCTTCGTTCTTCCAAAACTCACTCCTGGATTTTACCTTGCAAATGTGACAGACAATCATAAGTTGATTTGCTCCAAAAAACTTGTGGTAATCAATTAATCTTCTGAACCGGTCAAGCCAAATAATGTCTGGATTCATTCCTGAATATCCAGTTAAAGATATAATCATGGAGTAAACCCGGGAACAAATACTGATGACTTAGCTGTTAAGAAACTCATTCAAACAAAAAATATCCAAATGAAATTGCTTTGTACTTGAAAATCTAATGGTTATTCCAGATTATTTTCGCAATAAGTACCAAATTGACAGAAAATTTCGATAAAAAAATTACCGGATACCGAGGTGTATCGCTTTTAAGGCAAATCCTGTATCTTTGCCGAAAATTCAAATAGAAATGGAACAGGAACAAAATAATCTTCCCGAGCTTCAACAGGTTCGCATTGGTTTTACTCATGGTGATGTCAATGGTATCGGATACGAAATTATAATTAAAACGCTGGCTGATGACCGCATAATGGATATGATCACGCCTATAGTTTTTGGCCATTCAAAAGTAGCCTCCTACCACCGGAAAACATTAACCCTGAAAGATTTCAATTTCAACCTGATCAAACGTATTGATATGGCCAATCCTCGCCGGGCCAACATTTTCAACATCACCGAGCGTGAAGTCAAGCTCGACGTGGGAACCATGACTAAAACCGGAGGTGAACTGGCTTATTATTCGCTCAAAGCTGCTGTTGAATCGTTGGATCAACATGAAATTGATGCTCTGGTAACTGCACCTATCAACAAAAAAAATATACAATCGAAAGATTTTAATTTTCCCGGCCACACCGAATTTTTCGCAAATCGTTACAATGTTAGTAATTATTTAATGCTAATGATTAGTGGTACACTCCGGATTGGCGTTATCACCGGACATATTCCAATCAGTAAAGTATCGGAAAGTATAAACAAAGAGCTGGTTATCAACAAAATCAAAATCATGCACCAATCGCTCATTCAGGATTTTGGAATCCGAAAACCAAAAATAGCTGTCCTGGGATTAAACCCTCATGCCGGCGATAACGGGCTGATTGGGATTGAAGAGCAGGAAGTCATCATCCCGGCCATTAAAGCAGTTTTCGACGATCACATTTTAGTCTATGGCCCTTACCCTGCTGATGGTTTTTTTGGTTCCTCCAATTACAAAAGTTTTGATGGTATTCTGGCCATGTATCACGATCAGGGAATGCTCCCTTTCAAAACGCTTGCATTTGACAGTGGTGTTAACTTTACAGCCGGACTTCCAGTAGTTCGCACTTCACCAGCACACGGAACTGCCTATGAAATTGCCGGAAAAAATAAAGCTGACGAAAGCTCAATGAGAGCAGCGGTTTACTTAGCCTGCGATATAGTAAGAAACCGGAAAATGTATCAGGAAATAACTTCAAATCCTCTCCAGCCTATAGCCACTTACGACGAAATTGATGAAGACATACAAAACGGAGATACCGATTTCTGAAAATTGAAAACATACTAAAAAAACCATCGAATAACCAGATCCTCAATCATTTCATGATAAAGGAAAAATTTAGAATTTCCGAAATTGCATCGCTTACAAAAGGTACATTGCTGACAAATTACGCAGAAGACCGACTTATTAATGACCTGCTAACTGACAGTCGTTCGCTTTTCAAAACCGAAGCTACTCTTTTTTTCGCCTTGAAGAGCAAACGAAATAACGGACATCGATACATAGCCGAGCTCTATGAAAAGGGACTCAGAAGTTTTGTAATTTCCGATACCGATATCGACATTATTAATTATCCCGACGCAGATTTCATCCTGGTCGATGATACATTGAATGCCCTTCAACTGCTTGCTGCAACTTACCGAAAAAAATTCGATATACCCGTAATTGGCATTACCGGGAGCAATGGTAAAACAATTATTAAAGAATGGCTCTACCAGATGCTCACACCTGAAATGCGGGTAGTGCGCAGCCCGAAAAGCTACAATTCACAAATTGGTGTTCCTCTTTCAGTATGGCAATTAGACAGCAGCTATCAGTTAGCGATTTTTGAAGCCGGAATTTCAGAACCAGAGGAAATGACCAAGCTTCAAAAAATCATCCAGCCAACTATTGGAATTTTTACCAACATCGGGGAAGCTCACAACGAAAATTTTATCAACAATCACCAAAAAATAGGAGAGAAACTCAAGCTCTTTACAAAAGTCAGGACTTTAATTTACTGTTCTGACCATCAGGAAATTCAGGAAATAATTATCAGGTCGGAGATACTCAATAATATCAAAGCTTTTACCTGGAGCAGAAAACAACCTGCTGACCTGAAAATTACGGAGATTTTGCGATCAGGAAATTTAAAAACAGAAATCCATGCTGTTTTTCAAAATGAAAAATCTTCAATTACCATCCCGTTCATTGATGACGCATCCATCGAAAATGCCATACACTGCTGGGCAGCAATGTTGTGCCTGGGTATTGCACAGCCTGTAATTGCATCCGGAATGCGGACACTTTCGCCTATAGCCATGCGGATGGAGCTTATTGAAGGAATCAACAACTGCACGGTTATCAACGATAGTTACAATTCCGATATAGTTTCGCTCAATATTGCACTTGATTTTCTTAACCAGCATGCTCATCAAAAAAACAAGACCGTCATTTTATCAGACATGCTCCAAAGCGGCCGAAGCGAAATCTATCTCTACGGAAAAATTTCCGAAATGCTGAAGCAAAAAAAAGTGAATCAACTGATAGGAATCGGTCAGGCTATCAGCAGACAGGCAGAACAATTCGATCTGGAAAAAGAGTTTTATCAGACTACTGAAGAATTTTTACAAAAGTGTTCGTTTACAAAATTCCAGCATCAGATCATTCTCCTGAAAGGAGCACGCATCTTTGAATTTGAGCGGATCAGCCATGCTTTACAGCAAAAAGCACATGAAACAATTTTTGAAATCAGCCTTAACGCCCTCATTCACAACCTCAACTACTATCGTGCAAAAATAAAACCATCCACAAAACTAATGGCAATGGTTAAGGCCAGCTCATACGGAAACGGGAGTTTCGAAATTGCCAACGCTTTGCAGTTTCACAAAGTGGATTATCTGGCTGTTGCATACGCTGATGAAGGCATAGAGCTCAGGCGGGCAGGTATCAGCCTTCCGATAATGGTGATGAACCCTGACGAAGACAGTTTCGATGGCATAATCAGCTATCATCTTGAACCTGAAATATACAGCTTCAGAATACTCGAACTGCTCGAAAATGCGATCAAAAGAAACCTTATTCCCCGCAACAAACCTGTAAAAATCCACCTTAAACTTGATACAGGAATGCACCGGCTTGGCTTTTGTGAACCCGAAACCGGGGAACTGATCCAACGGGTAAAGGCCAATCCGCGTATTTATGCCGAATCTGTTTTTACACACCTGGCTGCAAGTGATCTGCCTGAACATGATGTTTTTACACAGCTCCAGATCAGTTTATTCGAAAAAATTTCCGGCCAAATCATGAGTGAACTTGGTTATCCCATCCTACGCCATGTGCTTAATACAGCCGGTATTTCCAGGTTTCCAGATGCTCAATTTGATATGGTGCGACTTGGCATTGGGCTTTATGGCATCTCACCTTTTACATCAGAACAGCCTGAATTGCAAAATGTAAGTTCGCTAAAATCCACCATTTCTCAATTGAAAAAAATAAGCAAAGGCGAAACCATAGGGTACAACCGCACCGGAATTGCCACCGATGATATGCTTGTAGCAACCGTTCCCATCGGATACGCCGACGGACTTAGCCGCAGGTTGAGCAATGGCTGCGGTCATTTAATGGTTAATCAGAAACTCGTACCTGTTGTAGGTAATATTTGCATGGATATGTGTATGATTGATGTAACCGGACTGAATGTTAAGGAAGGCGATGAAGTAGTGATTTTCGACAGCCGCCGTAGCATCATTCAGTTGGCCAAAGAGATGGAAACTATTCCTTACGAAGTCCTTACTGCAATTTCCAGACGCGTAAAGAGAGTTTATTTTCAGGAATAATTTTCCCGTCGTTTATTCTTATGAAATCACATGATTGGTGATTTATTTCGGCTATTTTTGCGCCCAAATAATAGAAAAGGATGGTTTTCAGCAGCACTGTATTCTTGCTTTACTTTTTACCCCTGTTTTTTTTGGTTTATTACCTGATAGACCGCAGATACAAAAATTACACGATCCTCATATTTAGCATCTTCTTTTATGCCTGGGGTGCACCAAAATTCATTGTTTCAGTACTGATTTCGATAACCATCAACTTTTATGTGGTTCAATGGATGAACAAAATACAGGACAAACCCATCCAGCGGCTTCTTCTGGCTATATCGGTAATTATAAATCTGGGGCTGCTCGTTTATTTCAAGTACGCCAATTTTTTTCTGGAGAATTTTAATGCAATCATCAAAAGTCTCGGTATTGCTGATCCTGTTGAATGGACCCGTATAACCCTGCCAATTGGTATTTCGTTTTTCACGTTCCAGTCGCTCACCTATTCCGTGGACGTTTACCGAAAAGTACACCAACCACTTAATAAGCTCACAGACTATGTTTTATACATTCTGATGTTCCCGCAGCTGATTGCAGGCCCGATCGTCCGTTTCAACTGGATTGCTGATCAGATTACCAACCGAAAAGAATCGAACGAGGACAGACTTTTGGGAATGTTCCGTTTTATCATCGGACTTGCAAAAAAAGTACTGATAGCAAATGTTTTGGGCGCTGAAGCTGATCGTGTAATGGCACTGGACGTGTCCACTATTGACTCCACAACCGCCTGGATCGGAATATTAGCCTACACTTTTCAGATTTATTTCGATTTTTCGGGTTATTCCGACATGGCCATCGGACTCGGGCGAATGATCGGTTTCACGTTTCCCGAAAACTTCAATAATCCTTATGTATCCCGCAGCATTACCGAATTCTGGCGACGCTGGCACATTACTCTTGGCACCTGGATGCGCGATTACCTTTACATTCCTCTTGGTGGCAACCGCGTGAACACTAAAAGAAGACTTTATTTCAACCTTTGGTTTGTCTTTCTGATTTCAGGACTGTGGCATGGTGCTTCATGGAATTTCGTGATCTGGGGAGCGTTCCATGGGCTGTTCCTGATACTCGACCGGATGTTTTTGCTCAAACTTCTCGAAAAATCCGGAAAGTTGTTCAGTACCCTTTTCACGTTTTTTATTGTTATGATGGGCTGGGTTATCTTCCGCATAGAAGATTTTGATACTGCCATTCGTTATTATGGCCGTCTTTTTGCTTTCGATTTCAGCATACCAGTCATTTCTGCAAATATTGAACTTTACACGTTGATTGTAGTCGCAGGGTTTTTCTCGTTTATCACTGTTACCAGTTTTGGCCGAAAATTACAGCAAACAGTTTTCTACGCTGAGTATCCCATAAAGAAAAAAATCCTGATGTTCCTGATAACATTTACATTACTCGTTTTTTCGGTGGCTTCGGTGACTTCTTCAGGTTTTAATCCTTTTATCTATTTCAGATTTTAACCATGATGACAAAACATTCCAACATATTGACCAGGTTGATGTTTATCCTTTTCCTGATCGCACTAACAGCACCCTTAGTGAGATTCAGGTTCAATCATCTTTTTAAGGAAAAAGAGTTGAAAGGAGCTGTAACAAGGGCAGAACGTCCTGCATTTAATTTTTCAGGCTGGTTCAATGAAGACTATCAACAGAAAATGGAAACTTATCTTAATCAGAATTTCGGCTTCAGAAATTCGCTGGTGAGACTGCATAACCAGCTTTCGTTCTGGCTTTTCAATAAAACCAATGCCCGTGATGTAATTATTGGCAACGAAAATTATCTTTATGAGCTTAATTATATCCGTGCATACTACGGACAGGATTTTATCGGCGATTCATTAATTACCGAAAGGGTGCACAGGCTGAAAACTGTTCAGGATACACTCAATGCAAACGGGAAATTGCTCGTCGTGGTATTTGCACCCGGCAAAGGACAGTTTTATCCGGAGTATATTCCCGATCATCTTAAATCCGAATTTTCAAGAACAAATTATCAGGCCTGGAAAGATGCCGGAGAAAAAGCCGGTCTTGAAATTCTTGACTTCAATGCCTGGTTTCTGCAAATGAAAAACAACAGCGAATTCCCACTTTATCCAAAAACCGGGATTCACTGGAGCCAATATGGAGTTGATCTGGTGATTGATTCGCTGATTGGTTTTATTGAAAACAGGACAGGGCTTGATCTTCCTGATTATATCATTACAGAAAGATTCCTCTCAACTGATTATCAGGAACCTGATACTGACCTTGAAGATGGAATGAATCTCATTTTTCCGATAAATGATGAACCGTTGGCCTACTCAAAATTTACAATTAACGCTGAAGGCAAAACAAAGCCCAGGTTGATGGTAATTTCTGACAGTTTTTACTGGCCACTTTTCAATAAAGGGATCAGTTCTTCCATATTCAGTGAAGGAGAGTTCTGGTATTACAACCAGGTAATTTACAATTCATACAGCGATGTATCTGTGCCGGTTTCATCAGTTGACCACCGCAAAGCCATTTTTTCAAAAGACGTGGTAATACTGATCGTAACTGATGCTAATTTACCGGAATTCCCGTGGGATTTTGACAACCTGGCCTACACTGCCATTTCAACTGATTATGAAATATTGCAGGCTGAGCGCGAAGCCCGCATCAGGGGTTACTCCGAAGCTATCCTGAACAGTCCTGAATGGAGCGATGACGTGAGGAAAAAAGCGGCAAAAAACAACATCACTTTTGAAGAACAGTTACGGCTTGATGCAATTTACATGCTCGAAAATGAAGGCAACTGATGGTAGTTTTACTCAAATACTGCTGATCCACCCGCTCAGGTTTTCGTTGTAGTGCACCAATCCCAATTTACGCAGTTTCCCATCATCAAAGATTGTATCACCTGATTCTATGCGTGCTGCAAGCTCAGGCCAGGCTGAAAATTTCACCTCTGTATTAAACTTTTCTGCGACAATCTGAGCCACCTCCATCAATGAAAGGGTTTCGCCGCCTATATTAAACACATCATTTTTTGTTTTGTCGTTTTTTACACCACTGATGATAATCCGGCATATATCCTCCACATGTGTAAAGGTTCGCCGTAATGATCCATCACCAAAAAGCGTGATAGGTTCCTGTTTCCTGGCTTTATCGAGAAAAAAACCAATTGTCCCGTAAGAAAAAAGGTCATCGAAACAATTACCATAAGGCACGCAAATCCTGAAAATAGTGTAATCAATCCCAAAAGCATTCTGATAGGCCCAAAGAATGTTCTCAGCGGCGAGTTTGTTCACCGCATAGATGGTCCTGGTTTCTTTGGCATCATCTTCTTTTAGTGGCTGACCTTTTTTCCCTTTGTAAATCAGTCTTGTAGATGGAAAAACGATCCTTGCCCTGCACTGTTTTTCTTTCATCCAGGTAAGCATATTTAACAGACCAAGTTCATTGACCCTGTTGAAATCTTCGTATTTGCTGAAACCATCAGAAGTACCGGATAATCCGGCAAAGAAAAAAATGTAATCAACAGCTGGATCAAGTTTTTCAAACGACTGTTTTTCAGCAATGTCTATCGGAGAATAACAATCTACTCCCAACAATGGAAGCTTTTGAAGATCATAATTTCTGTTGTCAAATCCAGCCTCCTTGAGAAAAAATGCCAAATGTCGCCCTAAATAGCCGTTAGCACCTATTACAATGGATTTATTCATTTTTATTTTTCTTCTACCTGGTAATTAATCCTTTCACCCACAATGTAGGATGGTCTGCGCTTAACAGTTTCAAAAATTTTCCCAACATATATTCCTACCATACCTAGAAGGGTAATGATGATACCTGACAGAAACCATAACGACAAAAAAGTGCTTGTCCATCCACTCACTGACTGATCTGTCATAAAATACCTAATAACCAGGACGATAGCCAGCATGAAAGAAGTCAGCAAAATGACAATGCCGAGTTTGACAGTAAGGCGGAGTGGTTTATTGGAAAAAGAAACGATAGTGTCAAAAGCAAGTGCCAGTCTTTTTTTCAGATTGTAAGAAGACTTTTTCCCATCCTCACGACCGGCATGTTCAATATTGATTTTTGCCATACGAAACCCCACCCAGTGAATCATCGTGGGATAATAGCGCGAATAATCGTTCATACTTTTGAGCGCATCAACCACTTTACGGTGATATAGCGAAAAATTGGCCAGCGAAGCATCCTGATGAGTGTCGGTGAGATAGCTGAGCACGCGATAAAAAAGCCTGGAAAAAAGTTTTTTCATGAAATCATCCTGACGGTTTTGACGGCTGGCCAGCACGATGTCATAACCTTCCTGCGCTTTTTTGTAAAGGTTAACAATCTCCTCAGGGCGGTCCTGAAGATCACAGTCGAGCGTAACCACCCATTCTCCACGAGCATGGTCAAGTCCGCAATTGAGGGCATACTGCTGACCGAAATTCCGGCTGTGCCGGATGCCAATCACCCGATTGTTATTTCTACAGATAGCTTTAATTTTTTCCCATGAATCATCCGGGCCATGATCTTCAACAAGAATGATTTCATAATCATCAGTGATTTTGCCAACTGATTCGCCGATCCTGCTTACCAGTTCATCAATAAGTGTTGAAGCTCCATAAACCGGACTGATGATGGAAATATGAGGTGGCTTATTCATACCTAAACATTTAGTTTTGATGCTAAAAACCAGGTTCTTGCATTTTTACATTTACAGGATTTACTTCTGTAGTCATTTTTTTATTGCAAGAAACTCGTTTTCAAACAAGTATTTAATTGATTTAAATCTTTGATTTTGAGTTTTTTCACTTATCTTTTCCAAGTTTTGTTTCCTAACGCCAAACCTTTTCATTCAGAGAACATCATTCAGAGTTGACAGACCATTAAACTCACTTATGTTGTTAAAACGAAACCAATAAACAGCACCTTGTATTTTGCCCATCAAAAATCAACAAACAGATGGAATTTCCGATCTGGTTTTCAACAAAAATCCCAAAATTTAATAGTACGCATGATTTTCTGATAACCTTCGGATATCATCCAGTGTTTTACTTTGTATCACAACATCGTGGTAATGTTTCTCCCTGTCGCCGGAAACAATTGTCCGATGAAATTCTTTTATTGAACCAATAAAATGATTATCAGGTTTCATTTGGTATTCATGACGTTCACCCTGCTTTTCAAGCACGATTAGCGGACTGTAGTCTGGTTTTGGTGTGAATGCGCGGTCAACGGTAATTTTTCCCTTGCTTCCCCAGATTTCGTAATTACACTGATAGTAATGATCCATCCCAAAAGCGATTTGGGCACTTATGCCTTTGCCATTATCCAGAAAGGCACCACCGTAAATATTTGTTTTAAGCTCAGGATCATGATAAAGATTGGCTGCTTTTACAACAAAATCATCGCCCATAACAAAATGTACTGCCCTTACTGTATATCCCGCTGCATCGAGCAAAGCACCTCCGCCAATTTTGTCATCGTAACGAAAATTGGATTTATTCATGGGTGGAAAAGCAAAATTCGCTCTAAATACACGCACCTCTCCAATTTCTCCTTTCCTAATCATGTCAAATACAAACTGGTGCTGGCTGTGATACTGAAACATAAAATTCTCCATCAACACCAGGTTGTTTTCCCTTGCAAGCTCAACCATCCTGCAGGCTGAAGAATAATCAGCCGCAATAGATTTTTCAGCCAAAACATGCTTTCCGGCCATAAGGCTTTTGGTTATCCATTCGTAATGCAGGCCTGTGGGCAAAGGCATGTAAATGGCATCAACATCATTGCGCTTCAATAAATTTTCGTATCCAACAACAGCATCACAATTAAACTGGCCGGCAAAATTCTCCGCTTTCTCGCATGACCTGCTGGCTATGGCTACAAGTCTCCATTCCGGAACTGCTGATATTGCCGGAATCATTGACCTCTGCGCTATCGAAGCACAACCCATTACAGCTATGTTAAGTCGTTGCGTTATCTTTTTCATTTACAAAAAAGAATTGATAAAAAAATTTCATCACCTGATAACAGCATGGTTCTGCCATTAATTTTGCTAACTAAAAAATTCACTTTCGGCAAAATTAGCATAATTTGACCCAACACCGAAATGATATCGAAAATCAAAAATAATTTAGTTTTTTTGTGAAAAAAACTAAATTTGTACAATCATTTTAAAGACCAGGCACCATGTCAAAAACAGAAGTAATTCAGGCAAACATCAAACCCTAACTAAAACATGAAGTGGAAGAAATTTTGCAATCGCTGGGGTTGACCGTTTCGGAAGCAATTGAGCTGTACTACCGGCAAATCCGAAAAAACCAAAGAATTCCATTTATGGTAAAAAACCCAAATGCAACAATCAGAAAAACCATGCAGGAAACCAATGAGGGTAAAAACCTGGTTGAAAGTGAAAATGCCGTTGAAATGTTTACATTACTCAAATTCAGATAGAAAATAAAATTGAAATTTCATATTCAAAAAACATCCTAAAACATGAAACTCACAGCGATTATCGAAAAATCAGACGATGGCTGGTATGTCGGGCAGTTTGAGGAAATTCCTGCTGTTTTGTCCCAAGGAA
>Ga0116164_10001074_pt1 | contig 21241 bp, 16 predicted proteins | sample AD_UKC109_MetaG_FD_89888 | JGI IMG/M metagenome (GOLD analysis project Ga0116164, IMG submission 89888) | Active sludge microbial communities of municipal wastewater-treating anaerobic digesters from Hong Kong - AD_UKC109_MetaG | ecosystem: Engineered > Bioreactor > Anaerobic > Digestate... | reverse complement strand
TAGAGTCGAGTATACACATCTCCATATGTAATATACCCCCCACATATAATAAGAAAAAAATATACCCCACAGATAGTATACACCAATGATATTTTTTTTGCAACTGTTTCTTTTTTTCATTTGAATCGTACTGATACAATTTAATTCGATGTATTCTTAAAAATCCATGTTATAATCTGCTGGCATAAATTGGAAATGAGGGGTATATATGGACTATCTAATCTTGGGGATTGTTTTGGTAACACTGTTTTTTTCATTAAGAACGAACTATAAAATATCCAATGTTGAAGAAAAGCAAAGAAAGAGAAATCAGCAATGCAAAGAGGATCTCGATAAAACCATTGTCAAACTCAACACAAAAGTCGATTCCATGGAAAAGAGATTAATTTTTCTGCAAAAAATGATCAGCGACTATAAAGAAAGTCATGAGTCTGTCTCATCTAAAAACATAAATCTTCTTAAAAAACAGTTATTAGCCCTTAAAAGCGATACTGACCTCATTAAATCGATATACTTAAAAACGGATATTAAGAAACAGCAGAATTCTAATCACTCATCAAACGAATCCATACAGACTGAACTTCAACAAAAGGAAGTTGTTGAACAGCAGCCCGTCGTTGAAGTGAAATCCACTCAACAAGATTTTCATGAAAAGATTAAAGAAAAACTTCAAAATATGAGTGGCGACGAAATATGGTTATTAAAGCAAATATTGTCGCAAGAGCCATTATCTTGGCAAACCATTTCGCAACTTCAGGAAGAAGTTTCTATGCCGCAATTTCAGATTCCAAAATTAAGCAGAAAATTTATTATTGATGGATTACCTGTATTGATGATAAAAAATGCAGGAGATAAAATGCTCGTAAAATGGGGAGATGGATTGACTGCGGATAAAATCAAGGCGATTCAGAACGAAATCAGGGGTGATTGGTAATGCCAACATTTGAAGAAGAGATCATCAGATCACTTAGAAATGGATCAGATCTCCCTTTTGGAGCAGCTTCCAGGATTATTAAGGGTAGGGAAAGAGAAACTCAAATCCTTAAAAAAGATATTGAATTCGTGGCTGCCGGCGGCAGTGCTTTAAAGGTGTTTTTAGGAGATTATGGAACCGGTAAAACTTTATTAGGTAGAATTGCTTTAGAGAGCGGATTAGAAAAAAACCTTCTACCAATCTATGTTTCAGAGCCACCATTGAATAAACCGGTTGAATTTTATCAACAAATTATCAATGGTATTATCACACCTGAATTTTCTGGAGATTCACTTTTTTATTTACTTTCTCAATGGTCCGAAAAACTGATATCTGAGCTGGAGATGCAAGGTATCGAGAGAGGTCAGGACGAAATATTTATCAATAGAATAAAAGAAAAAGTTCTCGAATATGAATTTACTAATGACTTTAACATGGGATTATCCCAATTTGTAAAGGCGCATATTCTAAAGAGAGATGATGAAAAAAAGAAGATAGTGGACTGGATGTCGGGAAGAAAGATTAGTTTTCACGAATTGAAAAAGGTAAAAATATCCCGAAAAGTTGAAAGTAAGGAAGAAAGCTTTCTTTTCTTAAAAGACATTTTAAAGCTTTCCAGAGCGATTGAGTATAGCGGTGTTGTGATTGTATTCGATGAATTGGAATTGATGCAGGATCAACGTAGAAATGTTGCCATGAAAGGCTATGAAGTTCTTAGGGGCATTATGGATATGCTTTCTTCAAAAGAGCTTCCCAATTTATACTGTATCTGGTTGGGTACGCCTCAATGGTTTGAGAATTCTGAAAGAGGCGTTAACAGCTATTTGGCCCTTTATGATCGGTTGAAAACTGAAATGAGTACGACTACTGAATCGACAGTGCAAATTCTTAACCCGGTTTCACCGGCTATTTATCAAAGTTTTGTTCAAATTATTATCGAGGTTTATTCACTAGCCTATCAAATAAAACCGCAGCTTTCACTTTCAAAAGGCACGCTTGATACATTACAAAAAAAACTTACATCTCCTTTTCATGGTGATAAATTTGTAGAAATGAGGCAAGTCGTGAAAACGACAGTAGAATTTTTGGATATGTTAAAGGATTCAAAAAGCGAAAAAAACGCCTTGGAAGAAATATTGCCAAAAGAAAAAAAAGATGGTGAGGAATTGGAACAATTCTGGGCATAGTGAACCATTCAGACAAATTTATGAAAAAAAGGTCGTATTCATGAAGTTTGTGTTATAATCCTCTTTGTTGAAGAATAATTGGGGGGTCCAACTATTATTGATGCATATGAAGATGTGCTATCGTTTGATGCATGTCGACTTTTGGGGAATAAAGAAATCAAAGGGATATTTCTCTCTCATATCGATCACAAGGGATATCATGCATCTTATCAGATATCACATTGTGCGCAATTACCTTTGTTTTTTAAAGAACGAATTAGTCTATCGCAACTCAATCATATATTTCAAGAGAAAGAGATAGTTTTTATAGATCAATTACCTCTTCGATATGTTACTCAGTCTCATAAAAGCACCTTTACAGAATGCATGATAAAAAATCGAATAACACAGGTATACCGCATTCCATTGGGGAAGATAAATCAAATCAGGTTTTTTGTTTTTATTCTATTGGAAGCAGATGTTTCATCTCGTAAGTCTTTTTTAGATTTATTAGAAACAGAAAAAATAAAATTACATTCAAAAATTATGAATTTTTATCACTCTTTGATAAAAATTAGACACCTTTTTTTGAGTTACCGAAAGATTCTGGAGTTAAAAGGAGACGAGACTTTTCCGCATATGGAAAGGGTTGCCATTTATTCTCATGAGATTGCAATCCAGACTTGGTATTTAGCGCATGAACTCTCCCGAAACGATATTTTAAGAAAGTTTACTCCATTAACTCTTGAGGCTTTAAAATTAGCTGCAACGATCCATGATATTGGTAAATTGGCAATTCCCGATATTATTTTAAGCAAACCTTCGAAATTGACAAAAGAAGAATTTGAAATTATCAAAACCCATAGTGTGAAAGGAATGGAAATTATCAGCACTGCTTTCCCTAACACTTGTAGTTTGCAGGATGATTTATTCGCCCCTGAATTGTCTGCTATTATTGAAATGACAAAAAAGATTATTTGCCAGCACCACGAAAGAATTGATGGCAGTGGCTATCCGAAAGGTTTAAAGGATCAAAATATTGACTTGTTCTCAAAGATTGTATCAGTAGCAGATGTCTTTGATGCCATAACATCAAAGAGAATTTATAAAACAAAACAAACATCAGATTTGGCCGTTAAAGAAATTGTTGAAGACCAGTTTGAGAAGTACGATCCTTTAATCCTAGAAGCTTTTCTCAGAACGCAAGGGAAGTCCAGACTACAATCACTCCAATAACGACTGCATAGATTGTTATGACATTGCTGAGTTTAAAAAGTTTATAGGGATAATGTATCCTTATTTTTTTTGAAAAGGCGAATAAAAGAAATAAACCAAATGCAAAGACAATTTCAGGCTCTAGCAAATGTTCAAAATCAAGATGATTGATACTGCCTAATGTGCCGAAAATAATGCAGATTAGTGAAAGTAGTAAAACAGAAAAATCTTTCTCCAAAAAGTGTTTTGCTTTCTTTGAGGGGCTAATAACAAAAGCAAATTTCCCTACCGAAATGACCGATCCGATTGTAGCGAAGATTAAACCATATGAAATAAATGGACTTGAAACTGCCATAATTTCGTGTTTATAGAATGATCCTAAAAAAAAGGGCACTCCTGATATTGAGAAAAATCCAATCCATATAGCCAAAAAAAGTGGGATGGGGACCTTTTTTTTGGTCGTTTCTATATTTCTGGTGGAATGAATTTGTTGATAATACCCTGCACAAAGGAATAATAAGGTTTTGAAAATGGAATGTGAAAAAGCGTATTGTGCTCCATAAGTGGTTAACCCTTCTAGGATGAATCCCATTTGAGATAATGTGCTGAAAGCCAGAATTAACTTTATATCCTTCTGCTTGATTGAAAAATATGCACCAAAGATTGCGCTAATAATGCCAACGATCATGATATATTTGGAAATATCAACGCAGTTTATTGCATGGGTTATTCTTAAAACATGAAATATTCCAGCATTGACAATTACGCCCGATAAAATGGCCGAAATAGAACTCTCGGAATCCGAATGTGCTGAAGGGAGCCACATACTGTAAAAAAAAATACCCGATTTGATTAACAATGCCGTAGTTAAAAGAAAGAATGGGAAAGGAATATTGATAACGTGTTTAGCAATAAGAGCAATGTTCAAAGTCCCGTATTCGTTATAAATAATGGCTGTTGCAAGTAAATAAAGATTAAAACTGATCGCACTCAATACCATGTATTTCAAACTGGACCAGATCTGCCGACTTTTGTATTCTATAGAGATTAGCAAGTATGAGATTAATGACATCAGTTCCAGTGTTACATAAATATTGAACAAATCATTAGCAAGAAACAAACAAGTAAGATCGGATAACAAAAGATTGATTAAAAAAAAATATTTCCAATCATGCCCTTTTTTTGATGAATAGATAATGACGCTTAAAAACACAATATAAGTTGCTGCCAAAAAAAGAAGGGAATTCGCATCCAATAAGATTTCTATGCCAATGGTTTGTTGCCATCCTCCAAAAACCAATTTCACAGGCAATCCATCTCTTTGTTGATAAAGAAAAAAAATAAAAATCAAGAAAAATACAATTTGTATAAGCGGGATCCTGCTCGCATGCTTTTTAAAAACAGGAATTAGAAATGGTATGGCAAGACAAAAAATGACAGCGTATTGTAAGAGAACACTTAACATTCAATAAACGCCTCCTAATAATTTTAGAGTAAAACAGATAGAGTGATAATAATCCCTATCATGATCGAATAGATGGCTAAAGAATTGGATAATTTAAAGAGTTTGTAAGGATAGAATAAATTGTCTCTTTTTATAAAAATAATGAAGGCAGCGAAGCTGATACACAAAATGATGATTGATTCCAATAGTAAATCATAAGAAAAGCGGTTAATGGTCGTCATAAGGCCAGAGAAAAGGACAACGAATGATAAAAGAAGAAGCCCAACATCAACAAAAGGCTTTGAAAAAAAACGATACCCTGGCTTCATTAGTAAAAAGATCCTAATTAAAGCCATAATTGACAGAATTGAAACGAATAATAGTAATAGTGAAGTAATTAGATTATAACTAAAAATGATTTGATGCTTAAAAACGCCTCCTATGAAAAAAGGAAATCCAACAAGTGATAAAAAACCGGTAATAAATGCCACATATAAACTTATTGGAACCGTTGTAGCAGGTCTTTTACAATCCTTGCTACCAGAGATGGTTATAAAATAACCCACCGATAAAAAAAGTAAAGACTTGTAGAGAGAATGAGAGCAGGCATATGCCATTCCGGTATCTGTTAAGAAAATAAGGACAAATCCCACATTAGACATAGTGGAAAAAGCCAGAATCATTTTTATGTCTCGCTGAAGTAAAGAAAACAAAGCTCCAAAAAAAACAGTGGATAAGCCTACGATTAGCAAAAAAAAATGGACCATCTGAGAATGAAATGAAATGGATAATCTAAATAAGTGGAATAACCCGGCATTCACAACCACTGCAGAAAGAATCGTCGAAATAGTACTTTCGGATTCAGTTTGAGCAGAAGGAACCCACATACTGAAGAAAAATACTTCTGATTTGATCAAAAGGGGAATCATAATCAAGATGATTGCGAAGTAATTATCGTAATTAAGGGAAGAGATAATTGATAGATTAAGTGTGCCTGTTTCCCCATAAAGAATAGCGCTGCCGATTAAATACAGATTGAATCCAATGGCCCCTAGAATCATATATTTCAAGCTAGACCATATTTGTCTGTTTTTTAATTCAATCGAAATTAACAGATAGGATAAAAGTGAAAGCAATTCCAGAGTGACATAAATGTTGAACAAATCGTTTGCTACAAAAAGGCATGTGATATCAGCAAGTAAAAGATTGAGCAGAAAATAGTAATGCCAATCTTTCTTTTCGGATAATGATACGAAAAAAACGGATAAAAAAATGAGATTTGTAATTGCTAGAAAATGAAGAGATTCCTGAGAAAAGACGATTTCTATGCCGATCGATCGACTCCAACCACCAAAAATAAGACGGATCGGAAGTAATTCACGATTTAAATAAAAAAACAACAAAAAAACAAGGGATAAACTCACATAGGCAAATGGAAAATATCTGCTCCATTTCTTAAAAAAAGGGATCAGAAAAGGAAACCCTAATGTTAATATAATGAATAACTGAAGGGTCTCAGAATTCAAGATCGCTCTTCCTTTCTTCTTCTACCAATTTTTCTATTTTATCTTCTTCAATGGTTTTGTAGTTTTTCGATAAATACATCACAAAAACTAAAGACAGAGATTGAGTTGCAAACCCGATTACCACAGCCGTTAATACCAATGCTTGAGGCAGTGGGTCAGAGAATGAATATTGATTGATGATGCGTTCATGTCCAGAGAGAATAGGAGGAATAATAGAGTGAGTCGATCCAATGAACAGAAAAATACCGATGGTTGCTACATTCATGACACCCAGCATTAAAAGTTTTTTGATCATGTTTTTTGTATAATAAACACCATAGAACCCACAAATAAACACCGCACAAATAAAAAAGAGTTCCAACTCTCTCATATTCACCCTCACACTAATAACTTTAGTAGAATATAGCATAAAAAAGAGAAAAAGGAAAAAAAGGATAAATATCTAACTATAGCATATATTGTTTGCGTATAATGATATTATATGATATAATGTTAGCGGAGGCGATATTTATGAAAAGCACAATTGATTATTTTTGGAATGCTACACAGGAAGATTTAAAAAAAGGATATGCAGACGACCATGAAAATGAGAGGTATGTTTGTCTGATCTGCGGAAGGTCTTATCAGAAGGGCTATATTTACAAAGTCAATGATGAATTGATGGATGCAATGACGAAAATGAAGCATCATATCGAATTTGTTCATGGCGGAATATTTCAATTTCTGCTCTCAATGGATAAGAAATACACTGGGTTGAGTGACGTTCAAATTACTCTGCTGAAAGAATTTTACCAAGGTGAAGATGATTTGACAATTTCACATGCATTGAATGTTACCAAATCCAATGTCAGAAATCATCGATTTCGGTTAAAGGAAAAAGCAAAACAAGCCAAAATATTTTTAACGCTTTATGAGATGGTTGAAGCAAAAACCGATATCAGTCAAAAGATGATTGATTTTCATCATACCGCTAAACAAGTGGACGAAAGATATGCAATCACTGAAATAGAAAGAAAAAAGTGTATTGAAAAATTGTTTGATGAGCAGGGTCAATTGCAAAGATTTCCAACGAAAGAAAAAGAGAAATTGATTGTTCTATTAAAAATAGTCAATGAGCTACAAACTGATTTGACATACACCGAAAAGGAATTAAATCATAAGTTAAAGGAGATTTATCCGGACTTTCCGCTCATAAGAAGATATCTTATCGAGTATGGATTTATGGAGCGAAAAGCCGATGGCAGTTCGTATTGGGTTAAAACCTAAAAAAACAGACGGGGGCTTACTCCGTCTGTTTTTGCTATTGAATGAGTTATGAGATTAGAAAAGAGAGGAGCAAAGTTCGGCAATCTTTTCCAAGAAAATACGATCTTCTTCGGTGAAAGGATTGGCTGTATGAGAATCGATATCAATTTCTCCTACGACATTTTCGTTTTTAAAAATAGGACTTAGAATTTCAGATTTTACCTCAGGACTACAGGATAGATAATTGTTTTCTAAATTCACATCCTGAACAACAAAACTTATTTCTTGTTCAGCAGCTTGTCCACAAATCCCTTCACCAAATTTGATCCGCAGATGTTCAGTAGGAGCCCCCACAAATGGCCCAAGTACCAATTCACGCTCCTTTAAAGGATCTACCAGATAAAAACCAACCCAATCGTAGTAATCAATTTTTTCATTAAGAGTTTTGCAAATACCTTGCATCTTTTCAATGCGTTCATCAGTTCCGGAAATGATTTTTTTTACGGTGTTTAATACAGAAATAAATAGTGGATTATTCAATGGTGTAGTTTTCTCAAGTGTTTCATCTAAAAACTTAAACGCTCGTCTCATATGAGGAATGACGATAGAGCCGCCCACCATTGCTGCTATTGAAAGACACTCTTGGATCTGGTCTGGCTTAATATTTTCTTCTATGCATCTCAAAATATGGTATTTAATACAATCATCACATCTTAAAACTGTGGATGCGACCAACCCAAGCATTTCTTTAGTACCACTATCTAATGTACCTTCTCGGTACATTTGAGAATCTAAACTGAAAAATCTTTTAAGTTCTTTTCCGGCATATTTCATCACATAAGTATTTAATTCTTCTCTTTCACTTAAAAAATCACTTTGTTCGATCATTCAACCACCTCCCCAAAATTCAACAGATTATAACATGTTCGATCAATTGTTAATTCGTTTAAATTGATCTTCACTGCTTCATATAAATTTCTCCTGTATAGTATTTTTCAAATAAATGAGTGACAGTCATATGCTATAATTTTAAGGACAAGAAAGGTGGGATGAAATTGAAAAAATCAATTATTGCGTTGGATATTGGTGGGACAAAGGTACTTGGAGCTTTGTTCGATCAGGATTTTAATTTGATAGATAAGAAGAAGAAGTCAACTAAAACGCACGATGGCATTGAAAGAATTTTCGATCAAATAGTCAAAGTTATTTCAAAATTACTAGAAACTGCATCGGAATCCAATTTGGAGTGTGTGGCAATTGGTGCAGGGGTTCCGGGTGTAATCAAAGACGGTGTGGTGTTATTTACACCCAATATTCCCTGGGATCATTATCCGCTTGCCGATGAAATTGAAAGTGTTTTTCATATTCCTATCGTGATCGGCAATGATGCGAATGTTTCTCTGTTAGGGGAATGGGGTCATGGTGTTGCTAAAAATACGGTAAATACGGTCGGATTTTTTATTGGTACCGGTGTTGGTGGGGGTTTGATTCTTAATTCAAAGATTTATACCGGACATATTGGCCTTGCCGGAGAAATAGGACACATCACATTAAATCCGGATGGAATTATTTGTGGATGCGGTTCAAGAGGTTGTTTAGAGAGTTATTCTTCAAAAACCGGTATATTAAAGTACATAAAAGCTCAAATAAGGCATGGCAGAGATTGTGTTTTAAAGGATGAAATCAATGAACAGCGTTCTAAGTATATTCTAAGAAGTTCAGATATCAAAGATGCTTTAGAAAAAGAAGATGCATGCATGATAGAGGCGCTGGAAATTGCAACGAAATATTTGGGCATTGCCGTTGCTTCTATTTTAAATATCATCAATCCAGAAATGGTTGTATTTGGCGGAGGACTTGTAGAGGCTTTAGGTCATGATTTTGTCCTTCAGATTAAATCCTATGTCAACCGTTATTGCGTTCCTCATGCCACAGATGATTGTTCTTTTGAAATATCATCCCTTGGAGACGATGCTTGCCTGTATGGTGCACTAACCCTTGTGGAAGAAAGAATGATCTCACAGGAGGAATAATGGCAGATATTGCAGCAGTTATCAGTATCGCATCTGAGGGTGTTTATTTGAATATCTCCGAATCAAAAGACGGTTTCATTAAAAGGCTTGAGTTCCTTTTCCAACCGTTGAATATCGGACAAGACACCTTTAATGATGGTAGGATTAGCTTTAAAAAAGTCGATAGGATTTGTAAGATCTTGGATAATTTCAGGCAGCTGATGAAAGATTATGCTGTGAAAAAAGTTAAAGTTGTGGGAACAACTGCTTTAAGGGAAGCCACTAATATTACATTTATCTTGGATCAAATTAAAAGCAAAACGAATTTTGATGTGGTGGTTTTAGATGATCCCCAAGAAAAATCCATCATCTATAAGGCGATGTTGCTTAGGATCAACAGCAGCGAATTTAAAAATAATCGTCTGTTTTTAGGTTATATAGGAACGGGAAGCCTGGGGATTGCCATTTGTAAGGATAGAAAAATAACTTATTCTCAAAATGTCCGAATTGGTTCGGTTAAATTGCTTGAGATTTTAAAAAGCTTTCAAACAGACTCTGAGAATACTTATCATGTTATCAATGAATATTTAAGCAGCTTTGTTAAAACTATTAAAACCATTCCGAATATTGACAAGGTTGAGCATTTCATTACATGCGGACAAGAGATCGAGAATATCATTAAAATGACAGGTAAATTCAATGAAAAGAATTTTCAAGAAATACCCGTTCAGACAATTACTGACTTATTCGATAGAATTAAAACAAACACACCTGAGCAGATAGGTAGGAAATTCAACTTGCCTGATCATGATTTGGAATCTCTTTTACCGTCAATGGGTATCTACAAAATGTTTTTTGATATCGTTAAAGTCAGTCCGATTATCTCAGTGCCGGTAAAACTTTCAGAGGCCATCCTACTGGAGATGTTTTCAACTAAGGCGTATCTGGAAATCAGTCAAGTATTTGCAGAAAGTACAGTTATTTCTGCAAAAAACTTAGGCATGCGTTTTTTATATGATGAAGAACATGCCAATCAGGTAGAAAAACTGTCTTTGATTCTATTCGATTTGTTAAAACCAAAACATCGCCTGGAGAAAAGATACCGCTTGTTACTCCAGCTGGCAGCCATCTTACATGATATTGGTAAGTTCATTCAACTGAAAAATCATTCACAACATTCAGCAAATATTATACGAGGAACTGAATTATTGGGACTAGATCAAAGAGAAACAGAGATCGTTGCTTTGGTTGCAAAATACCACAGCACCAAATTTTTATTATCTGATGATATCAACTTACAGAAGATGGAACAGGATGATCGGCTAATTGTAGCAAAATTGTTGGCAATTTTAAGGATTGCTGACGCCCTCGATCGCTCTCATTCAAGTAAAGTGAAAGACATTAAACTCCAAATGAAAAGCAGAAAATTGAGGCTTAAGATCATTTCCGATCAGAGAATACTTTTGGAAAAATGGTCAATAGAAACGAAATCAGAATTTTTTGAAGATGTATTTGGCTTAAAACCTGAAATAATAAAGGAGTGAGCAAGTGAATTTAGATTCATATGAGTATTATTTCAACAGAGAGCTAAGTTGGTTGGCATTCAACGAGCGAGTCTTGGATGAGGCATTCTCAAAGAACAACCCTCTTTTGGAAAGATTAAAATTTCTTGCAATCACCGGATCAAATCTGGATGAATTTTTTATGATTAGAGTAGCTGGGTTAAAAGAATTAGTTAGTGTGGGATATACCGGAAAAGATGCTGCTGGGTTTTCTGCCAAAGAGCAGCTGGAAGCCGTTTCCAAAAAAGTCCATCAGCTTGTAAAAAAACAATATCGTTGTCTTAATCAGCTGATTTTGCCACAACTTCGTAAAGAGGGGATTTTTTTCATAGACGAAAAAGATTTGGATGAACGGCAATACGCTATTTTGGATGATTATTTTAATTCAACCGTATATCCTGTTTTAACTCCTATGGCCATCGATCAGGGTAGACCCTTTCCGCAGATTCTAAATAAAAGTTTAAATCAAGCTGTTATCATTGAAAATGAAAAAAAAGAGAAATTATTGGCAATCGTCCAGGTGCCATCCGTTTTACCCCGGTTCATAAAATTGTTTGATCGTGAAACGGAAGAAACGTTAAGATTTATTAGTATGGAAAAAATTATCAAATTATTTGCTAAGAAAATGTTTAGCGGTTATAAGATGATGAGCATTCATCCTTTTCGCCTAACTAGGAATTCCGATTTAAGCATTGATGAAGAAGAAGCCAGTGATTTGTTGGAAGAAATTGAAAAATCACTCAGGCAAAGGGAAAGGGGATTTCCAGTTCGATTAGAGATTGAGAAAAACCCCTCTTCAATAATCAGCGATATTTTATACTCCATGTTGTCTTTACATAAGGATGAATTATATGAGATAAATGGTCCGATAGACCTTTCTTCTTTCATGGATATTTCCTCAATAGAAGGTTATGAGAGTTTGAAATACAACCCTGTCATACCTCAACCAACTCTTGACTTCATCGATAAAAAAAGTAAATTTGATGTGATTAAAAAAAGAGATATTCTGCTCCATCATCCTTATCAATCTTTTAAACCGGTAATCGAGTTTCTTGAAGAAGCAGCTGAAGATCCTAATGTTTTAGCCATCAAGCAAAGCCTTTACAGAGTTAGCGGAAACTCGCCAATAGTAAAGACTTTAATTAAGGCAGCCGAAAACGGAAAGCAAGTAACCGTCTTGGTAGAGTTAAAAGCAAGATTTGATGAGGAAAATAATATTCAATGGGCAAAAAGACTCGAAAAATCAGGGTGTCATGTGGTTTATGGTTTAGTTGGATTGAAAACACATTGTAAGATATTGCTTGTAGTAAGAAAAGAAGCAGATGGCATCAAACGTTATGTGCACCTTTCAACCGGAAATTATAATGACAAGACCGCTAAACTCTACACGGATATAGGTATGTTCACTTCACGTGAGAGTTTTGGTGCGGATGCATCCGCTTTGTTTAATGTGCTCACCGGTTATTCTCAACCGCCAGAATGGAAGAAATTTTCTGTGGCTCCTTCAGGATTAAGAGACGAGTTTATTAAACACATCGAGAATGAAATTCAGTATGTTCAAGAAAATGGGATTGGCCGGATTATTTGCAAAAATAACGCCTTACTTGATAAAGAGATTATTAAAGCTTTATATCGAGCTTCAATGGCAGGTGTAAAAATTGATCTCATCGTAAGGGGGATTTGTGCCTTGAAATCCGGTATAAAGGATTTAAGCGAAAATATTAGCGTATACAGTATTGTGGGGAGATATCTGGAGCATAGCCGTATCTATTATTTTGAGAATGGCGGGAATCCAAAGATATATTTATCCAGTGCCGACTGGATGCCGAGAAATCTGGATAGAAGAGTAGAAACTATGTTTCCTATTGAAGATATGCATTTAAAGGAAGAAATAAAGGAAGTGCTTGAGTTGATGATTTCCGATAATGTAAAAGCCAGAATTCAAAAAGAAAATGGAGATTATGAAATTTTAAAGCATCAAGGCAAACCTTCTATTGAATCCCAGGAAGCTCTGACTTTTTATTATGTTGAAAAAACGCAAAGAGTGATAAATGAAAAACTTGAAACATCATATCGCTTAAACTAAAAAAGATATGATTCATCTATGGCGTTTTTAATGTATAATAACAAAGAATGAACCATCTTTTCACAAACAGAAGGTAGAGTGTTTTCTTTGCAAAAGAGTTTTTGTAAGAGTACAAAATCAAAAAAGCCCGGTTTTTTTATCTTTGTAGATATGCTTGTTGCTGTCGTCATTTCAACGATATGCTTATTGATGATATTTAAAGGATTCGAAACCGCCCAGCAATACATAAAATTAACCGATGAATTAGTCTATGAAAGATGTCGTGTAACGGAAATTCTTACATCAAAGGAACACTATATCAAAGAAAACCATCTCCAAAAAGACAGGTCTTATGAAATCATTCCAGGAGTTTTTGTGGATATATATCATATTGAATACTCAGAAGAAATTCAAAATAAATATGGTTGGAATCAGGTTGAATTTGGACTTATTGAGGAAAGAAAGGGTGAATGACATGTCAGTAAAGACGGTAAACAACTCCTATGGGGGGGTCAAAGAAAATCCGAAGATAGTAAAAGAAAACATCTATGAAATGATAAAAGAAACAATCAGCAAAATTAATGAAGGATTTGATCTTTCTTTTCGAGTAGAAATCCCACCAAACGATGATTTTGGCGATTTTTCAACTAATGTTGCCATGATCAATGCCAAAGCAGTTAAAACTTCCCCAAGGAATTTAGCTGAGAAAATTGCTGCTTTACTTCAAGAGAACCCAAATGTCCAAAAGATTGAAATAGCCGGACCGGGATTTATCAACCTTTTCATGTCTGATGCGTTTTATCAAAAAAATCTGTTAGATATGATTCGCCAGGAAACGGATCAGTTTTTTCATGCAGATTTGGGGAATGGTCAACAAATACAACTGGAGTTTGTTAGCGCTAATCCCACAGGGCCACTTACCGTTGGGCATGGTCGGCAAGCTGTTATTGGTGATGTTCTTGCAGCTGTCTACAAACGATTTGGTTTTCAAGTTATCAGAGAATATTATTTCAATGATGCCGGCAGACAAATGAAACTGTTGGCAAAATCTGTTTATATCCGTTACAATGAACTGTACGGTATTACAGAAGAAATCCCTGAGGGCGGTTATAAAGGCGATTACATCATTGATATTGCTAAAAGGGTTCAAAAAGATATCGGAGATAAATACAAAGGAAAATGGGATGAAGAGATCGAACAAATCTTTCTAACAGCGGCAAAAGATGAAATGTTCCAACACATCAAAAACACTTTAGACGGTATGAACATCAATTTTGATGTGTTCTTTTCTGAAGGGTCATTATTTAGCGATGGGACTGTTGAAAAAGTAAAAAAGATTTTCCAGGAGCATGATTTAGTCTATGAAATGGATGGTGCTCTTTGGTTAAAGGTATCAGATTTTGTAGATGAAAAAGACAAAGTGTTAATCAGATCGGACGGAATGCCTACATATTTTTTCACAGACATAGCAAATCATTTTAAAAAGCATGAAAGAGGATTTAAACAGGTTTTTGATATCTGGGGTGCTGATCATCATGGTCATATCCCCAGAATGAAGGCAGCTATGAAGGCACTTGGTTTTGAAGATACATTCTTTAATGTTATTCTCCATCAAATGGTGACGCTAAAGCAAAAAGGCGAAATAATCAAGATGTCAACAAGACAAGGAACTTTCATTACTTTAGATGAGTTAATTGAAATGGTTGGGAAAGATGCCACTCGGTATTTTTATGCCATGGTAGATAAAGATGGACAGTTGATATTTGATATTGACCTGGCAAAAAGTACATCTATGGATAATCCTGTTTATTATGTTCAGTATGCTTATGCCAGAATTTGTAGTCTTATCGCCAATGCAAAGGCAAAAGGCTTAAGGTTTGAACCCGGAAAGAACATAAACCAGTTAACTACAAGGCAAGATGCTTTATTTATAAGAAATTTAATGCTTTATACTGATGCCTTGCTGGAAACCATCCAAACCAATTCACCCCATAAATTAACCAATTACATTCATGAATTGGCATCGAAATTTCATCAATACTATAACTCTAATGTGTTTGTAGACCCTGAAAACCCATCATTATCAAATGCCCGTTTATCCTTAGCTTATGCTACAAGAAAGATTATCAAAGACGCTTTGATGTTGTTGGGAGTCAGTACACCTGAAATCATGGAGCAACTGTAAACCATGTCATTCAACCGCTCTCATACGATAGCAGCAATATCCACACCTATGGGTACAGGTGCCATTTCTATTGTAAGGATATCCGGTGAGCAAACGATTCAGGTGTTAAAAGAACATTTTAGAAGTAGTTTAAAAGATATTGGAATCCATCGAAAAATGTATTATGGAAAATGGATTGATTTTGATGAAACAACAATCGATGAGGTTCAATGCGTTTTTTACCGTTCTCCACATTCATTTACCGGGGAGGACATGTTGGAGATCTTTTGCCATGGTGGAATCATTGTTACTGAAATGGTATTAAAAAGTACCATGAATATCTGCAAAATTGCCTTACCGGGAGAATTTTCATATCGTTCTTTTCTAAATTCAAAAATCGATTTGATACAAGCACAAGCTATCAATGATTTAATCAACGTTAAGACTCAAGCGGGAGTAAAATTATTGGTAAGGGGACTTGAGGGAAATCTATCCCATTTCATTCAAAAAATTCAAAAAAAATATACCAAAATTGCTGCTATGATTGAAGTTCAATTGGATTATCCCGATGAAATTTATGAACATGTTGAAACAGAAAAAATCATATTGCAACTTAGTAGCATTTCCGATGAAATTGAAAGCATTATCAAAGATGCAGAAAATTCAATTCGATTAAAAAATGGAATAGATACGGTGATTCTCGGTCCTCCAAATGTCGGAAAATCAACGGTGATGAATTTATTACTAAATGAAGATCGTGCAATTGTAACTGATCTTCCTGGAACAACAAGGGATTATATTAAAGCGGAATTAAACATCAAAGGTATATTGATCAATCTCATCGACACTGCCGGTATTCGACAGACTCAAGATGTTGTTGAATTGCTGGGTGTGGAGAGAACGCTAGCGTTATTTAAAAAAGCGCCTTTTTCAATTTTCATTTTCGAACATACTTCAATGCTAGATGAAGTCTCTTTGAACCTTTTAGAAGAAGCGCATCGTGAAAGCAAAGAAGTATTGATACTACTTAATAAAACCGATTTAAAAGAGGAAAATTGTGAACGCTCCAAGCTGTTAAAGGAAAGATTGCTCAAATATGGAACAGTCCACGAGATTTCAGCTAAAGAGATCAAGGGAATTAGTGAATTAGAAGAATATATCTATCAATCTGCAAAGAAACTTGTTACAACAAACAACGAAACACAGGTTTTCAGCAAGCTTCAAAAGAATATCTTGGAAAGCAGTTATCAAGACACCGTCAAGGCTGTTTCCGATTTAAGAAATGGTTATACTATCGATACGGTTTCCATTACAATCAGAGATATTATTAATACTTTAAACGATTTAACCGGTAGAGATTACAATGAAGACATTATCAACGCTATTTTTTCAGATTTTTGTCTGGGAAAATAGTCGCTTGTCTGTGTATCCGGTTAGTATTATGATCGGAGAAGCAAATAGGAAGGATGTGTTTTTTTAAATGAATCAAGTGATTGGCAATAATGAAATCTATTACATGTTTACATGTCCGAGAATGTTCTATTTTTTTCTCCAAGATGAAAGGGAAAATGTTGTTGTAGAAAACGCTCTGGAAAATGACCGTATCAAGAATGTCAAAGAATATTTCAAAAACATCTCCTGGGTAGATGCAAAAAAGAAATTAGAAATTACTAAGAGAATTGCAAATAATGAGGGAGATATATTAAACCCACAATTAGAAGGCATGATAAATGGTATTCAGTTTAAAATAAATGTGCATGCTCTCATCAGAAAAAAGGATAAATATCAAATTGTTTTGTCTCATTTATCCAGAAGACCCAGTAAACGTCATCATGTGATTGCTTCAATCTGTATTGCTTTAGCCGAATTAAACGGATTATCCATATCCAACCAAGTAATTTTTTTAAGAAAAAAGACGATGAAAACCCAAAAGATTAAAGATGAAGGACTACAACTATTTTTTGATACGATGGATGAAATCGCTAATGCGGAAGAACCTCCTTCGGCGATTGGTACGAGAATATGCAATTTTTGCGGATATTGGGAAAAGTGCCATTCGATGAATGTAGATGACCGTGCTAAATTACCCGTATCCCATATTCGAGGAATTGGTTCAAATATGTCGTCTCTTTTAACGACTTACGGAATTGAAACATTGGGGGATTTGATGGACATCCCTTTAAAAAAAGAATTGGAAGAAAAAATAAAGAATATCAAGAAATACAAACTCCAGGCTTATTCATATGTTAATGATACCGCTTTGTTTTTATCAGAACCGCAGCAATTGATTAAAGATGATCAAAAAAGTGGCGTTTACTTTGATATTGAAGCCGATGATACCCCTTATTTATTTGGTTTTTTATCCAATGACGATTACCGGTACTTTTTGATTGATGATAAAAATTCCAGAACTTCACAAATTGGGGCAATCATGAAATATGTAGAAACCCTTCAGGTGAATTTATTTCATTATTGTGAATATGAGAATCGTGTTTTGAATGAATTGTCTTTTGAGTTAAAGCAACAACAGGACAGGGAACATAAAATGAACTTCGACAACAAATATTTGAGAAGCCTTTCTGAGACATCAATGATTGATATTTATGAAATTATCATCAGAAATATCTATACCCCATTAAGGCATTATTCTTTAAAGTCCATTGCCAAATGGTTGGGGTTTAAATGGCGCATTGGATTAGATGGTAGAAGTTCTATTCAGGAGTACAGAAGGTGGTTAAACACTGGAAACAGTAAGCATTTGGAAGCATTGTTGCTCTATAACGAAGATGATTGTAGAGCAACAAAAGTTGTTAAAGAATGGATCATTGATCCATCCGCTTTTGAACATAAATTTATGATTCTTAACAGGAGAGATGTTGATGATATACTCAAAAGAAAATGATCAGAACACACAAGCAATAAAGGAAAAAACACTTTTTCTTTTTGATATGGATGGAACTGTTTATATCGAGAATCAAATCATTCATGGGGCTGCGGAGTTTCTACAAACTATCAAAAAAATGGGGAGGAAAAAGTTCTTTTTGACAAATAATTCTTCAAAACCCAAAACAGAATATTTTAGGAAGCTTAAAGGATTTGGTGTTGAGGTTTCAGAAGAAGAAATTATTACGTCCAACAGATTGACTGCTGCTTATTTAAACCTCCATTACCCAAGAGCAAAGGTCATGTATTTAGGTAATTACGAGGCATCTGAAGAAATGAAAAAAATGGGAATCAACGTTATTCCACCATATAAAAGAAATTTGGACAGAAAGATTGATGTTGCTGTTATCGCTTATGATACTGGTATAACATATGAAAAAATTTCAGTCTTCTCATATTTTTTAAATCAGAATGTTCCGTATATTGCAACACATCCTGATATTAACTGCCCATCGGAAATTGGATTGATTCCTGATGTAGGATCATTTATTTCAATGTTTGAACGTTCCACTGGCCGCATACCTGAAACAATACTGGGTAAACCTTCCACAAGTGTTTTGGATTTTGTCTTTTCTACAGATGAAATCAATAAAAATGATGTTGTTTTTATTGGAGATAGACTGTATACGGATATCAAATTGGCAAATGATTCCAAAATCATGTCAGTATTGGTTTTGTCTGGTGAAACTAAAATAGAAGATGTTGAAAAATCAAATTATTCTCCCGATTTAATCGTGGATTCTTTGGAGGATCTTAACAAAATATTTGAAGAGGAGAATGCATATGAACACAACTGAAAATCAGTTCAAAGAGCTACTGGAAAAAATTTTAGTAAACAAAAAGGGTTTGTTTACATTAAGATATATTCAGCAGCGATTAAAAGTGGGAAACAAAGATCTGATGGAAGTATTGGCTCAATGGATCGATATTTTAATCGAACAGGACGAAATTGATTTAATCAACGTGGGAAAAGATAAAAACAACGTTATTGTTTATATGACTAAAAGCCATTTTGAACAAATTATGAAGGATTCGTTTATCAATGCAGATTACATCGTTGATGAAAAATCCACATACACAATCTTCACCCAGACAACAAAAACACAAAATCCAAATACTGATATGTTGGTCAAGAAGATTGAAAAATATTTTCAACCATTAGTCAGATTTGACAAAGGCTCTAGAAATGTACCGATTATGTTTAATCTTTTTAAACTCTTTGTGCCTGAACGATTGATCAATATCTCCAATGATATGATGGAAAACATTACTTCCGAACAAATAGGAATACAAAAAAATAGAAAAATCAAAAAATCTGTTTTTAAGGCAAAAAAAGTGGAGCAACACGATAATAATGCAGGTGAAATAATCCTCACAGCGCTTAGTTACCTTTTATTGGAGAAAGGCAAATTAATTTTATCTAAATCAGAAATTGAAGATTCCAGGGGATATAAGGTATTTTTCAATGCACCTGATTTCTCCGTTTTCATGAATTTAGTTAAAAAGGTCTATCCGTTCAATCCCTTTGTTTGCGATCAATTTATCAGTTTTTATCCGGAAAATTGGTTGGATATCACCCGTATCAAAAATCAAATTATACACGAAGATCCTCAAAGTTTTTTCCAACATCATTTTGAATTTTTAGCTGCAAATGAAGTCTCAACATTGGTCAAATTAATAAAAACCAATCATTCGCTTAATCAAACGAAAAAACCTACTGTTATTGAAAAGAATGATGAGGTAAAAGAAGAAACAAAAAATATTGCTCAAGAAACAAACTTGAGAAAACCTGTTCAAGAGAAGGAAAATCAGCAGAAACCTGTGGAGATAGCCAAAATGATCAAAGAAAAAATTTTAAAAGAAAAGCCAAAAGGTGAGAATCAGAAAAAAAAGAAGGTACAAACATCTGAACCATTAACATTCCTCAATGAAATAATTCATAAAGAAAGCGGAAACAATCAATCTGAAGAAAATAGTATTACAAAATTAGATGTTGAAAAAGAAGAAGAAAATGATCAAGAACAGTTAATTGATCGTATTCATCTTTTGAATAAAAAAGAAATGCATCATCTTTTAATGATTTTAGATTCTACAAAAATCAATTCGGGATATTATTTACATTCTGCAAAAGATGAAGTATTTAATAGTTTTATTAAACAAAATAACTTGTCTGAATTGTTCACAATATCTGATACTAAAGAAGGGTATCGCATTAAAAGAAAGTATTCGGTTGAGGATAACCAATACCAGATTTTAAGAGAACAGATAGAAAACTCCATTTTAGGTTCTTTTAATGATTTAGAACAATCCTCGCCAGAAATCAAGGGACTTAATTTATCTCAAAATATTGATGAGAAGAACGCAGAATCCGAAAATCAAAAAGAGGAGTTAATCGGTACATCGCTTCTTGATCATTTTCTAATAGAAGATTTCTCTGAATCAAAACCAGAGAAAGTGGTTCAGAAGAACACAATAACAACGGAATCCGACGAAGGAACTTTTGAAATTGATGAAAACGAAAATGCATCAAGCGAGCCATCAGATTTACTTAGTATTGATGATCACAGTGATGAGGATGTTAACCATTATTTTGGGATTGCAGATGAAGATGTCTTATCTCCAAAAGAACCTGATAAGATGTACAATGAGATGACCGGGATTGATAATCATCCAGAGAACTTTCATACTGATTTATTCATCGAGAATAACGAAGAATCTGCAGAGAAGCCGTCCGAAAAAGCAGAAACTACAGCAAAACAACCAACTTCATTCACTGAAAATACAAACCAATTAAGCGGAAAAGTAATATCTGTTCTAACTGAAGATCAGGAAAAATGGTTGAAAATTAAAATGCTTTCGGAAGTTATTGGATTTGAACTTAGAGATGGTCTGGCATATAAACCCGAAATAGCTGTATTTGACGAAG
>Ga0116164_10001068_pt1 | contig 21311 bp, 20 predicted proteins | sample AD_UKC109_MetaG_FD_89888 | JGI IMG/M metagenome (GOLD analysis project Ga0116164, IMG submission 89888) | Active sludge microbial communities of municipal wastewater-treating anaerobic digesters from Hong Kong - AD_UKC109_MetaG | ecosystem: Engineered > Bioreactor > Anaerobic > Digestate... | reverse complement strand
ATTCACGGCAGTAGTAGTTACCCAGCTTTATCTCAACATTATTGCAGGAACAAAAACCTTTGGAAAAAATAAATTCTTCGGGATAAAGGATGACGGGACTATAGCATTCGGCATCAAAAGACACTTCCGGTTTATCAGTAGAAGAAAGATATTCTATGTGATAAGTGTTCTAGTAATAGCGGCAGGATTTCTTGTGGGAGGCATAAGAGGTCTTAATTACGGAATAGATTTCACCGGCGGCACAATGATGCAGTTCGATATGGGAAGGCAGGTGACCACTGAGGAAATAAAAGATGTTATGAAGGACCATGACATAGATGTCAATCAGATGGAAGTGGTGTTTTCCGGAAACGATAAGGAGGAAGTCGTTATAAGAACAAACGAAGCCCTTGAAAACCGTCAGAGGGCTCAGGTGGCAGAGGATTTCCAAAAAACATTTGATTTGACCGATGATGATGTCCTGGCCACAGAACTGTTCGGACCATCGGTGGGAAAGGAACTCAGGAACAATGCAATAAAAGCTATATTATTAGCTGCATTGGGCATGCTCATATATATAAGGCTCCGCTTCAGAAAATGGAAATTCGGCGCTGCAGCCCTGGCAGGCGTGGTGCATGATGTGCTCTGGGTACTGGCCTTCTACGCCATATTCCAGCTTACAGTCAACAATCCTTTTATTGCAGCTATACTTACTGTGGTAGGGTATTCAATAAATGATACCATTGTAGTATTTGACAGAATAAGAGAAAACAACAGGTTCATGCGAAAAGAATCTGAAGAAGAGATCATAGATGCCAGCATAAATCAAACACTGACAAGATCGGTCATGACATCCATGACGACACTTGTCGTCCTTATTCCTCTTTATATTATGACCACATCATCCATAAGAGAATTTGTACTGCCTCTTATGGTGGGCATAATAGTAGGCATGCTTTCATCCATATTCGTATGCAGCCCCTTGTATTATGAATTTTCAAAACTGGGAAGCAGGAAGCATTATAAAAGTGCGGCATCAAAGGGAGGCAAAAAAAAGAAATATGAAAAAATAGAAAGCACTAAAAAACGACCGGAAAGAAAGCCGGCAGAAGAAGCACCCGAAGAAATAGCAATGCCCGAAAAAGAACCGGAAGAGGTGGAATATATAGTAGAAGTAGAGGAAGATATTCTTTCCGAAGAAGAGCCGGCAAAAGAAGTACAGACAAACAAGAGCAAAAAAAACAAAAACCGGAGCAAGAAAAGCAAGAAAAGCAAAAAAAAGAAAAGATGATTTCAGGTGAGATCAGCGGAAAGCGTTAAAGTTCAAAATGGAAGGTAAACAGGATTTTTTAGATCACATACTAAAAATGAATCCCAAATATAATATTGATTATATTGGGAAAGCTTACGATGTGGCCGAAAAAGTGCATGACGGACAGCTACGAAGATCCGGGGAGCCATATGTCACACATCCTGTTGAGGTTGCAAAAATACTGGCGGAACTGGGGATGGATGAGGAGACTCTTGCTGCGGGCCTTCTGCATGATGCGGTTGAAGACACGTCCTATACAGAAAAAGAACTGATTGATGATTTTGGAGAAGGCGTGGGCCTTTTGGTGGATGGAGTCACAAAGCTGGGGTCTATTGTTTTTGACAACAAAGAAGAAAGACAGGCTGAGAACATGAGAAAAATGTTTCTGGCCATGTCAAAAGATATAAGAGTACTGATAATCAAACTGGCCGACAGACTTCATAATCTCAGAACAATAAATTATCTGAATGAGGAAAAAATACAGGATAAGTGCAGGGAAACCCTTGACATTTATGCCCCTCTTGCCAGCAGACTCGGTATATATGCAATGAAATTCAAACTGGAAGATATAGCGTTCAAGCATTTGTATCCGGATGCCTACGAGCAGCTGACAGGCAATGTGGCGGCAAAAAAAGAAGAAAGGCAGACAGCCCTTGATCATGTTATAGAAGAAATAGAAGAGGCACTGGATGATCTTGGCATACATTATGACGTGTCAGGAAGATCAAAACATTTTTACAGCATATACAAAAAGATGGAATTTCAGAAAAAGCAACTGGACGAAATCTTTGATCTTATGGCAGTTCGGGTAATAGTGGACAGTGTAAAGGACTGTTACTCTGTACTCGGTATAGTACATACCATGTGGACACCTATACCCGGCCGTTTCAAGGATTATATAGCCATGCCGAAACCTAACATGTACCAGTCAATACATACAACGGTAATAGGAGAAAGCGGAAAGCCCTTCGAGATACAGATAAGAACTTACGATATGCATCGCATAGCGGAATACGGTATTGCCGCACACTGGAAATACAAAGAAGGTGTGGTAAATGATCAGGAGGATGTCAAGCTTGCATGGCTGAGACAGACCCTCGAATGGCAGAAAGATATGGAGGATCCGACGGAATTCATGGAGTCTCTGAAAGTGGATCTTTTCGAGAACCAGGTTTTTGTTTTTACTCCCCAGGGAGATGTAATAGAACTTCCTTCAGGATCCACACCCCTGGATTTTGCATTTAAGATACATACGGATGTGGGTGCAAAATGTGTAGGTGCCAAGGTGAACGGGAAGATGGTTCCCATAGATCACAAGCTTGAAAACGGAACTATAATAGAGATAATAACATCACCAAATGCCAAAGGCCCCAGTATAGACTGGCTTAAGATAGCTCAAAGCAGCACAGCAAGAAACAAAATAAGACAGTGGCTCAGAAAAGAAAACAAATCCGATGATATCGACAAGGGCAAGGATAATATTGATAAGAGCATAAGAAAAAAAGGATATGATCCCAAGCAGGTCCTTATAAACTCATATATCACAAAGTACATAAAAGAAGTTGGACTTACGGGGACAGATGAGCTTTATACTCAGCTGGCCAACGGTGGCACATATGTCAGTAGAGTTGCAGCTGCATTCATAAAGTATTATACGGAAGACAAGAAAGAAGAGCAGAAAAAACAGAAAAACGAAGCTGCGGACATAATAGATGAAAAAGCAAAAAAAGAAAAACAGAGATCAAGAGACAATCCGGGGGTAAAAGTAAAGGATATGGACAATCTGCTGATCAGAGTTTCCAAATGTTGTAACCCTGTTCCCGGAGATGAGATAATAGGATTTATAACTAAGGGCAGAGGTATATCCGTACACAGGACTGATTGTGATAATATAGTAGCACTTCCGGTTTCTGAAAAAGCAAGACTTATCCAGGTGGAATGGGACGACAGCAAGGAAAAATCCTACAATGCAGACATTTCCATAATTGCAGAAGATCGAAAAGGTCTTTTTTCCGACCTTTCAAAAGCCTGTGAGGCAATGGATGTCCATATAGCCGGTGTAAATGCAAGAAGCGGTAAAGACAGAAGCATAGACGTGATACTTACCCTTTCCATATCAAATACCGCCCAGATGAAAAAGATATTAAGAGCACTCAAAAATGTTCAGGGCGTTTCGGAAGTATACAGAACAAGAAGTTAGGAGATCAAAAGCAAATGGAAATTTTAAACATGCCCAGCGGACCTTTGATGGTAAACACATATCTGGTAATCGATGAAAAAAACAAAGAGGGATTCATTGTGGATCCGGGGGGATATGATACAGGGCTGATAGGAGAAATAAGAAAAAAGCAGACTGATATAAAGTATATAATACTTACTCATGGTCACGGAGACCATATCGGAGGCGTCAAAGGATACAGGAAGTATATGCCCGGAGCCAAAGTCGTGGCATCAGCGGCGGAAAAGGAGCTACTGGCCGATGCATCAATGAATATGTCAATGATGACACAGAATGAGGCCATAGAAGTCCACCCTGATATGCTGGTGGATGAAGGAGACGAACTTTTTGTCGGTGATATGAAACTGCGGTTCATAATGACACCGGGACATTCGCCGGGAGGTATGTGCATACATACAGAAAATGCCCTTTTCAGCGGAGATACTCTTTTTCATTCATCTGTGGGCAGAACGGATTTTCCGGGGCATCATTTGAAGAACTTTCAAAAGCTATACACGAAAAATTGTTCGTCCTTCCGGAGGAAACCATGGTATATCCGGGACATATGGGCCCAACAAGTATTGGGTTTGAAAAAAAGAACAATCCTTTCTTATAGAGAAAACTAACAGGAGGAGATAAAAATGCTTACAAATGCACCCAGAGGGACAAAAGACATGCTGCCGGAGGATGCGTATAAATGGCACTACATTGAAGAGGCTTTTGCGGATATATGCAGAAGATACGGGTTCAGAGAAATACGTACACCGGTTTTTGAGCATACCGAACTTTTCACAAGGGGAGTGGGAGATACTACTGATATCGTTCAGAAAGAAATGTATACCTGGAATCAGTCAGACCGTAGCCTGACATTAAGGCCTGAGGGCACATCGCCGGTGGTAAGGGCTTTTGTTGAGCACAAAATGTATGCGGACCCTCAGCCTTCCAAGTATTATTATAATATACCGTGCTTCAGATACGAAAAACCTCAATCCGGCAGGCAAAGACAGTTCCATCAGTTCGGAATAGAAATATTCGGCACAAATGATATGATGGCCGATACGGAGGTAATAGCCCTTGGAAAGGAATTCATCGAAGGTCTGGGAATAAGAGATGTAGAACTTCAGATAAACAGTATAGGATGTCCGAAATGCAGAGACAGTTACCGAAATGCTCTTCGGGAATATCTTAAGCCGAAATATGACCAGCTTTGTGATACATGCAAGGACAGATATGAGAGAAATCCCATGAGGATACTGGACTGCAAATCTCCTGCAGATCAGGAGCTGGTAAAAGATGCTCCGCTTATGATCGATTATATTTGTGATGAATGTAAAACGGCCTTCACAGATCTGAAAGCCGATCTTGATTCCATGGGTATTGAGTATGTGGTCAACCCGGGAATAGTAAGAGGGCTGGACTATTACACAAAAACAGCATTTGAATTCGTTGCATTGAATATCGGTTCCCAGGGCACCGTTTGCGGTGGGGGACGTTACGACCATCTGAGTGAAGAACTGGGAGGTCCGCCCATACCTGGAGTCGGCTTTGGCCTTGGAAAGGAAAGACTCCTTATGCTGATGGAGTCCAACGGAGTGGAAATACCAAAGCCCATGGGGGCAGATGCATTCATCGCATTCGTGGGAGAAGATTCAAAGGCATCAGCACTGAAGCTTATGAGAGGTCTAAGGAAAGAAGGACTGCATATTGAAATGGACTGTATGGCCAGAAACATAAAAGGTCAGTTCAAATATGCCGACAGACTGGGAGTTCGGAAAACAGTGATAATCGGAGAAAACGAATTGGCTCTGGGCCAAGTGACGATCAAGGATATGGAGACTTCAAAGCAAAAGCAGATACCCTTTGGAGAGATTCTCACGGAGCTTAAAAAGGAGAAATAAATGGACGGATTATTCAAAAGAACAAATATGTGCGGGAGTTTCCGTATAAAAGACATTGGCAGAGAGACCGTTATAAACGGATGGATACAGAAAAGAAGAAACCTGGGGGGACTTATATTCTGTGATGTAAGAGACAGGACCGGCATAGTGCAGGTGGTGTTCGATGATAATATACCAAAGGAGCTTTTTGAAAGGGCGGACAGTTTGAGGAGCGAATTTGTGGTTGGAATAAAAGGAGAAGTCAGAGAAAGACAAGCCAAGAATCCGGACATACCCACGGGAGAAATCGAGATATTTGTCAATGATCTTGTTGTATACTCCAAGGCGGAAACAACGCCCATATATATAAAGGATGATGACAATGCAGAAGATAATCTGAGATTGAAATACAGGTATCTGGATCTCAGAAAACCTTCAATGCAGAAAAACCTGATTTTGAGGCATAAAATAACAAAATTGGCAAGAGATTATTTTGATGAGCAGGGCTTTATTGAAGTTGAGACTCCGATGTTGATCAAACCCACACCGGAAGGGGCCAGGGATTATCTTGTGCCCAGCAGAATAAGCCCGGGAAATTTCTATGCACTGCCTCAGTCACCACAGATGTTCAAACAGCTCCTAATGGTCAGCGGCATCGACAGATATTTCCAGATAGCCAGATGTTTCAGAGATGAGGATCTGAGAGCTGACAGGCAGCCGGAATTTACGCAGATAGATATGGAAATGTCCTTTGCGGAAATGGATGATATAATCAAAATACAGGAAGGTTTTCTTAAAAGAATGCTAAAGGAAATAAAGGGAAAGGATATAAAAACCCCCTTTCCAAGATTGACCTATGAAGAAGCAATGGAGCGTTACGGCAGCGATAAACCCGACACCAGATTCGGCAATGAACTGAAGAAACTGAATGAAACCGTAAAAAACTGCAGTTTTGATGTTTTCACGAAAGCACTTCAAAAGGGAGGAGACGTTAGAGGCATATGCATAGAAAAAGGCGGGGAGCATTTCAGCAGAAAAGATATTGACAGACTTACTCAAGCAGTAAAGAGTTACGGAGCATCGGGCCTGGTTTGGATGAAAAAAAGCGGGGAAGGCATAACTTCTTCCGTCAATAAGTTCTTCAGCATAGAGCAGCTTACCGAAATCGCCGATGTTTTCTCGGCAAAGGAAGGAGATCTCATACTGATAGTTGCAGACAGCAAGTCAGTAACTCTGGACAGTCTGGGATTTCTGAGAAAATATACAGCAGAGGTAATGGGTCTTTTAGACGATGACAAATATGAGCTTTTGTGGGTAACGGATTTTCCTCTTTTTGAATATGATGAGGAAGAAAAAAGATTCAAAGCAAAGCACCATCCTTTTACTGCACCTGACCAAAAGGATGTGGAAAGACTGGAAAGTCATCCTGAAAGTGTTAATGCACAGGCATATGATATAGTTATGAACGGTGTTGAACTGGGCGGAGGAAGTATAAGGATACATGACCGCGGACTTCAGGAAAAGATGTTTAAGGCTCTGGGAATAAGTGAGGAAGAGGCCCGCAGCAAATTCGGATTTCTTGTTGATGCGTTCAAATACGGGGCACCGCCTCACGGAGGTCTGGCCTATGGCCTTGACAGGCTGGTTATGCTGATTGCAAAAGAAAAAAGCATAAGGGAAGTTATAGCATTCCCAAAGAACCAGGCGGCCCAGTGTATGGTCAGCGGCGCACCTGCATCGGCAGATCAGAGACAACTTGATGAGCTTTCAATAGAAATAAACCGGGAGAAAAAGATATGAATCAAAAAGATAAAGGAGAAAAAGAGAGGATATGTCAGTCATGTGCCATGCCCATGGGCCAGGCGGTGGAATTTTACGGAACAAACAAAGATGGAAGCAAAAATCTGGATTACTGCAAATTCTGTTATCAGAACGGAAGTTTCACAGAGGACCAAAGCATGGATGAAATGATTGAAATAGCAGCAGGATATATGGCTAAGTATAATGAGAATATGTCTCTTCAGACTGCCAGGAGGCTGATGCAGGGACTTTTTCCTTCATTAAAAAGGTGGAAAAAATAAAATGAAAAGGATAGGAGTTCTGGGAGGCACATTCGATCCGATACATCTGGGGCATCTTTCTCTGGCAAGAGATGCGATTTTTCAGGCAAAACTTGACAAGGTAATTTTTGTTCCTGCGGGAAAGCAGCCTTTCAAGCTCTGGAATGATATAAGCAGTGCCGCTGAAAGAATGGATATGCTGAGACTTGCGGTTTTGGATGAAAAAGACATGGAAGTCTCCGGTGTGGAAATCGACTCTGAAGAAATATCCTATACATACAAAACCTTAAGGGCTCTTAGAAATAAAATGGATTCCGGGGACAAACTGTATTTCATAACAGGAACAGATACTTTTCTTAAGCTTGAAACATGGAAAGAGGCGGAAGCCCTTTTGAGGGAAAATGCATTTGTGGTAGGCGTGAGACCGGGATATATCAAGAAAGAGATAACTGCCTTCAAAAAACATATTGAAAAAGTGTTTTACACAGAGGCAATAATAATTAATAATATAAGACTTGATATTTCATCAACAGAAATAAGAAAAAGGGTCAAAAACGGAGAAGATATTTCCGGAATGGTCAAGAAAGAAGTGGAAAGGTACATAGTAAAAAATGATCTTTACAAATGATCATACTATAGAAAAATACTCAATAAAAAGAAAAGAGCACACCGAAGAAGTCAGGAAGCTGGCGGTGGCTTTGGCAAAACGATACGGAGCGGACACAGAAAAAGCCGAGAAAGCCGCTGTTTTTCATGATATGTTCAGGGGCAAAGGAAAAGATATTCTTGATGTGTATGTCAGGGAAGTGGGATTGCCTGAAAGGTATATCCAAAACCCGGATCTTTCCCACAGCAAAATAGCAGCATTTTTGATGGAGAAAGAACTGGATATCAGGGACGAGGACGTACTCAATGCAGTAAAATATCATACGACAGGAAGAGCAAATATGTCAAAACTGGAAAAAGTGATTTTTCTGGCAGACAGTATTGAACCCGGAAGAGATTATCCGGGGATCGAAAAGATAAGAGAACTTTCCAATAAGGATCTGGATGCTGCCTGTCTTTCAGCCATAGAAAATACAATAGAATATTTGCATAGACAGGACATAAATATAGATCCGGATACAGAAAAAGCCAGGGAATGGCTTCAAAAAACAATAAGTAAAAAAGGAGATTTGGATGAACAGCAAAAAAACAGCATTACTTGCGGCTGAAATACTGGATGGCAAAAAAGCATCGGATGTTATCATTATAGACATATCGGATAAATCATCTTTCGCAGATTATTTTGTTATAGCGTCAGGGAGATCCGAGAGACAGATAGGCACCCTTGCTGATTATGCAGAAGAAGGTCTGGCCGGGAAAGGCATAACTGCAAAAAATATCGAAGGCAAAAAAGAATCGGGATGGATACTCATGGATTACGGTGACATAATAGTAAATGTACTCACCGAAGAAATGAGAGAGAAATATAATATAGAAAGTATTTGGGCAGACTGTGAGGTAATCAGGAATGAAGCAGAAATATGATTTTAGCACTATAGAGGCAAAATGGCAGAAAAACTGGGAAGATACCGATGCATTTGCTGTTTATGAGGATGAAACCAAAGAAAAGTATTATGTACTTGAAATGTTCCCTTATCCTTCGGGCAAACTGCATATGGGTCATGTGAGGAATTACTCCATAGGAGATGTTGTTGCAAGATTCAAGACAATGAACGGATTTAATGTTCTTCATCCCATGGGTTATGATGCCTTCGGGCTTCCGGCTGAAAACGCAGCAATAAAAAACAAAGTGGAACCGGCCAGATGGACAGATGACAACATAGATGAAATGACAAGGCAGCTAAAGCAGATGGGCATATCATATGACTGGAACAGGACCATTGCCACATGCAGACCGGATTACTACAAATGGATGCAGTGGATATTCATACAGTTTTACAACAAAGGACTTGCATACAAAAAAGAAAATCCTGTCAACTGGTGTCCCAGCTGCAAAACCGTACTTGCAAATGAGCAGGTAATTGACGGAAGATGTGAGAGATGTGACACTGAAGTAGGGAAAAAAGAACTTTCACAGTGGTATTTCCGTATAACCGAATACGCTGAAAGTCTCCTGGAAAATCTGGAAACTCTGGACGGCTGGCCCGAAAAGGTCAAGACAATGCAAAAAAACTGGATAGGAAAAAGTGAAGGTGCAGAGGTCACCTTCGAGATAGAAGGTTATGATAAAGGCCTTGATATTTTTACAACCAGACCGGATACACTTTTTGGAGTGACCTATATGGTCCTGGCTCCCGAGCATCCTTATCTGAAAGATCTTGTTACCGGGAGCGCCTATGAAAAAGAAGTTCTCGATTATGTAGAAAAAGTCCAGCACATGAGCGACATACAAAGAACTGCAGCCACAGGGGAAAAGACAGGAGTCTTCACGGGAAGATACTGTATAAATCCCGTAAACGGCAAAAGGGTACCGGTATATATCTCGGATTATGTTCTTATGGGATATGGCACAGGAGCGATAATGGCAGTACCCGCTCATGACCAGAGAGACTTTGATTTTGCCAAAACCTTCGGTCTTGAAATCATACCTGTAGTAGATACCGAAGATCCCGGAATAGATGTTTATGATCTTAAAGAGGCCTTTGCAGCTGAAGGGAATATGATAAATTCGGGCATCTTTGATGGCATGAACAACAAAGAGGCCATTTTGAAGATAACCGGCCATCTGGAAGAAAAAGGAATAGGCAAAAAAGATATAAACTACAAACTTCGTGACTGGCTCATATCAAGGCAGCGTTACTGGGGGACACCTATCCCCATGATATATTGTGAAGACTGCGGATGGGTGCCGGAAAAAGAAGAAAACCTTCCTGTAATGCTTCCTACAGATGTGGAATTTACCGGAAAGGGAGAATCCCCCCTGTCAACAAGCAAAGAATTTGCAAGTGTATTTTGTCCCAATTGCGGCAAACCGGCCACAAGGGAAATGGACACAATGGATACATTTCTTGACTCTTCATGGTATTTCCTGAGATTCTGTGATGCAAGAAATGAGAAAGAAGCTTTCAGTTACGAAAAGGTAAAATACTGGATGAATGTGGATCAGTATATTGGAGGCGTTGAGCATGCCATACTGCACCTGATGTATTCGAGATTTTTCCAGATGGCACTTTATGACTGCGGTCTTGTCAGTACCAGGGAACCTTTCCGTAATCTGCTTACTCAGGGGATGGTAATAAAAGACGGCAAAAAAATGTCCAAATCTCTGGGAAATGTTGTCAGCCCCTCAGAAATAATAGAAAAATACGGAGCAGATACAGCAAGACTGTTTATACTGTTTGCCTCACCCCCCGAGCGGGAACTGGACTGGTCGGATGCGGGAGTGGAAGGCAGCTTCAGATTCATTAACAGAGTATACAGGATGGTTTATGAGTTTACGGAAAAATACGGCTGCGGTCATGCCGATAATAATCTTGAAAACGAAAGAGACAAAGAGCTTTTATACAAAATGAATGCTACAGTAAAAAAAGTCACAGAAGACATCGACGAAAGATTCAATTTCAATACAGCAATAAGTGCTGTAATGGAACTGGTCAACGAAATGTACAAATATAAAGAAGGCACAATAAATGAAAAACTTTTCCGTGGGGCTATTGAAGAGCTTATACTTATACTGGCTCCTTTCACACCACATTTGTGTGAAGAGCTGTGGAGACAAATAGGCAAAGAGAATTCAGTACACAAAATGAAATGGCCCAAATATGATGAAGCAGCTTTAAAAAAAGACACCGTCGAAATCGTTGTGCAACTGAACGGAAAGGTGAAACAGAAACTAAATGTTACAAATAATATTAGCAAGGAGGAACTTGAAAAGACTGCTATGAATGATACCGGTGTGAAAAAAGTGCTGGAAAACAGGGATATAATTAAGATCATCGCTGTTCCCAATAAGCTGGTCAATATAGTTGTCAGATAAAAGAAAAAATATGAGAGAGAAAAAACAAAATAGAGAAAAAGGTAAGCTGAGGGTGATTCCCTTAGGCGGACTGAATGAGATAGGAAAGAACATGACCCTTTTGGAATCGGGCGATGACATGATGATAATCGACTGTGGTCTTTCATTTCCTGGGGACGAAATGTTCGGAATAGATATAGTTATACCTGACTTTTCATACCTGAAAGAAAACAGAAATAAAATAAGGGGCATTATAATAACCCACGGACATGAGGATCACATAGGATCAACACCATATCTGCTTAAAGAGTTGAATGTTCCGATTTATGCAACAAGGCTTCCATTGGCACTTATAAAAAGCAAACTGGAAGAGCACGGTCTTTCCGGCAAACTTAACGCAATAGAAGCCGGAAGCAAAATAAGACTGGGAGCTTTTAAAGTTGAAGCCATAAGAACCACACATTCCATAGTTGACTCTGTATGTCTTTGTATTGATACGCCTGCAGGCAGAGTTTTTCATACGGGTGATTTTAAGGTCGATTATACACCTGTAGACGGCGAACCAATTGATTTTGCCAGATTAGCGGAACTTGGAACAAAAGGCATCATGTTCATGATGTCGGACAGTACAAATGCCACAAGACCCGGCTATACATCTTCTGAAAAAACAGTGGGACAGGCATTGGAAAACATTTTCAGAAGATCCCGCAGCAGGATAATAGTTGCTACATTTTCATCGAATGTCCATAGAGTACAGAAGATTATCGACAATGCAGTGCTTTTCAAAAGAAAAGTTGCTTTTTCCGGAAGAAGTATGGTAAAGGTAGCAAATCTTGCCGCTGAATTGGGATATTTAAGGATACCTTCGGGAACGCTTGTGGATATAAATAAAATCAAAAATATGCCTGATAGTGAGTTGGTTATAATTACCACCGGTAGTCAGGGAGAGCCCATGTCCGCATTGACAAGAATGGCAGCGGCAGATCACAGGGCGGTACAGATAAAAAAAGGTGATATGATAATACTTTCATCAACACCCATACCCGGCAACGAAAAAACGGTTTCTGACGTAGTAAATAAACTCATACAAAAGGATGCGGAAGTCATTTATTCCGATATTGCGGATACTCATGTCTCGGGTCATGCATGTTCGGAAGAGCTCAAACTTATGTTATCCCTCATAAAACCAAAATATTTCATGCCTGTTCATGGAGAACACCGACATCTTAAGGCGCATGCGGATATAGCCCAGAGTATGGGGATAAAAAAAGAAAATATATTCATACTTGAAAACGGGAATATACTTGATATTACAGAAAAGAATGCATACATAAAAAAAGAGAAGGTAGAAGCTGATGCAGTAATGGTCGATGGACTGGGCGTAGGTGATGTGGGCAATATCGTACTCAGAGACAGAAGGTTGCTTTCTGAATCCGGTCTTATTATTGTTGTGGCATCCGTTAACAGAGCAACAAGACAAGTTGTGGCAGGGCCGGATATAATATCAAGGGGATTTGTTTATGTTCGTGAGAATGAACATCTTATTGATCAGGCAACAGAGGTTGTTTCAAATACACTTAAAAACTGTTTTGACAAAAACAAAAAAGACTGGAACGAAATGAAATCTGCGGTCCGCGATGATCTGAGAAAATTCATATACGAAAAAACCAAGAGAAATCCCGTTATCCTTCCAATATTCATGGAAGTATGAAAGGAGATAACAAATGAACGTTTACGATGAAGCACACAGACTTGAAGCAGCCATCAAAGAATCGATGGAATACAGGGAATACATGAAAGCAAAAGAAAAGATATCGGAGAATCCCGAGCTTGAAGATATGCTGAAGGACTATCAACAAAAACAGCTGGCTGTACAGGGCAAGCAAATGCTTGGCGAAGAAGTCACCAGTGATATGCTGCAGCAGATACAGAATCTTTATCAGATAGTGGCAAAGGATCCTCTGGCAGCAGAATATCTGCAGTGTGAGATGCGTTTTGCTTTAATGATGCAGGACGTATACAAGGTATTAGGAGACCTGATGGGAATTGGTAAATAAAAATATAAAAAGGCCCGAGGAACTGCTGAAAATAATGAAAGCTTCCTCCATAGGCGATGAGTGTTTCAAGTATATCATCGGCTACATAAGGGAAGGAATGACAGAAAAGCAGATCGCCGGTGAAATTGAAGAAACATTAAAAAAGCTTGGCTCCCAGGGACTGGCTTTTCCGACTATTTGTGTTTCGGGAGAAAACGGAGCCGATCCTCACGGAAGTCCCACAGATAAAAAAATACAGCGGGGAGATTTTCTCACAATGGATTTCGGAGCGGTGGTAGACGGCTACTGCGGCGATATGACAAGAACAGTCGCTTTGGGCAGTATAAGCAGTGAAAAAAGAAATGTGTATGAAACAGTCCTTAAGGCTCAGGAAAATGCTCTTGCTTTATGCAGACCAGGGAGCAGGTGCTTTGATATAGATAAAGCGGCAAGAGACATAATAGAAGAAGCCGGATACGGAGAGAACTTTATACACGGAACAGGCCATGGTGTCGGCAGAGAAGTGCACGAAGAACCTTATATAAACAAAAAAGCAGGTGATAGCGACATACTTGCCGAGAATATGGCCATAACCATCGAACCGGGAATATATATACCCGGACAGTTCGGTATACGCATCGAAGACTTGGCAATAATAAGCGGATTTGGTATAATTAATACCGTTAAATCCGAGAAAAAGCTATTGATACTTTGATTTTGAATTATCGATATTTGATTTTGAACGAAACGGAGAAGAAAAATGATTTACGCAGGAGATTTCAGAAAAGGTATTACATTTGAAATAGACGGAGAGCCCCATGTTGTAGTTGATTTCCAGCATGTAAAACCCGGAAAGGGAGCAGCTTTTGTGCGGACAAAACATAAAAACGTACTTTCTGGAGCCATAAAAGAAGAAGCTTTCAATCCAAACGATAAATTTCCAAAAGCCCATATAGAAACAAAGGTCATGCAGTATCTTTATTCAGATGGAGAACTTTTTTATTTCATGGACAAGGATTCTTATGAACAGATACCCATTCAGGCGGATCAGGTGGAAGAAGCCATGAAGTACATAAAAGAAAATGACGATGCAACGATTAAGTTTTATAAATCATCCCCGTTCCTTGTGGAAGCACCGAATTTCGTCAATTTGAAGGTGGAAGAGACAGAACCCGGAGTAAAAGGAGACACGGCCACCAATGTGACGAAAGCGGCAAAGGTGGAAACGGGGGCTGTCATACAGGTGCCCATTTTTATCGAAGAAGGAGAACTCATACAGATAGACACAAGGACCGGAGAATATCTGGGCCGGTCAAGATAAAAAGTCGCAAGGGACGTTTGTTTCAGGCGTCCTTTATTATATATGAGGCAAAACTATAATAAATATATTTGTGAGGAAACAGAGAATATATGGTAAAGAAGCTCAGAATAAAAAATAAAAGGACTTTTACGGTTGCTCTTTCTGTTGCCTTACTGCTGGTTTTGATAATTGCAGCAGGAATAATACTGGCAGTTTTAGGAAGACCTGTCGATCCATCTTCCAAAGATACGGTAATAGTAAACATAAAAGAGGGTAGCGGAATAGCACAGATAGCTTCTGTCCTTCATGAAAACAGCCTTATAAGAAGTGAGACGGTATTTAAGATAAGATCAAAAATAAGCTTTTACGATGGTAAGTACAAGGCCGGGGACTATGCACTTTCAAAGGCAATGTCAATGAAAGAAATAGTACAGACAATAATCTCAGGGCGGTCCGCAGGACAGGCATTTCAGACCATTGAGGGAGAAACAATAAAACAGACTGCAAAAAGGCTTGAAAAGCGGGGGATAGTGTCAGAAAAAGAATTCCTGAAGGAGGTAGCCGAAGGAGATTTTGATTACAGATTCATGGATCAGCTACCGGCGGGAGAAACCAGACTTGAAGGATTTCTTTTCCCAAATATGTATGAAGTATCACTGAATGCCGATGCGCACGAAGTCATAGATACGATGCTGGCAGAATTTAACAGCATTGTATCAGATGATTATTATAAAAAAGCAAAAAAAATGGGTTACAGTATGTATGAAATGATAACGCTGGCATCAATAGTGGAAAGAGAAGCAGTGGAAAACCAAGACCGGGCGAAAATAGCAAGCGTGCTTTATAACAGACTCGAAAAAAACATGAAATTGCAGTGCTGTTCAACGGTCCAGTATATACTTGGAGAACAAAAGCCGGTACTCAGCAATGCTGATACAAGGATAGAATCTCCCTACAACACATATATCATTACCGGACTTCCCCAAGGACCCATATGCTCTCCCGGCAAAGCCTCAATTGATTCTGTTTTTGAGCCGGCTGATACGGATTACCTTTACTTTGTATTGAAATCAAAGGATTCCACATCGCATAATTTTTCAAAAAACTATGAAGAGTTCATGAAAGATAAAAACAAGTACGCTGAATCTTTTAAATAGGCATGAATATTACAAACGAGCATATAATCGAATATACGGATAACTTCTATAAGCCTGTCAGTGAAAAGCTCAGGGAACTTAGAAATGTCGAAGAAAAAGGAGGCATCCCCATTATAAGGAAGGATACCGAAAGTCTCATCATCAGCCTTCTTTATATTCTGAAACCCCAAAGGATACTTGAGATAGGTACCGGAGGAGGTTATTCCGCTACAGTTATGGCAACGGTCTGCCCGAAAAGCACCATATTGACCGTCGAAAAAGATCCGAGGGCTGTTAGGAGGGCATCTTCTAATTTTGATGAGGCCGATCTTTCACACAGAGTCAGCATACTTCAAGGTGACGGCCGAAAAGTCATCTCAGATCTTACGGAGAAAAGAAACAAAAAAGAACTCAAGCCATTTGACTTCATTTTTATTGATGCAGCAAAAAGTCATTATATGGATTTTTTTAATGAAAGCATAAAAGTATCTCATGCCGGCACTCTTATTCTATGTGACAATATTTTGCTGGGCGGTATAACTGCAGATGAGAGGTATCTGAAATCAAGGAGAGACAGAACAAGTATGAACAGAATGAAAGAATTTCTTGAATATATAAAAGAAACCGATAAGGGAGATACATTCGTTCTGCCCATGGGAGACGGAGTGAGCCTTACATATGTCAAATAAAAACTTCAAAAAGATAGAACTGCTGGCTCCTGCGGGAGATATTGAAAAACTTATTACGGCTGTTGACTATGGAGCGGATGCCGTATATTTCGGAGGAGAAGACTTCAGCCTCAGGGCATCAGCAGGAAATTTTTCGATCGAAGAAATGAAAAAGGGAGTGGATCATACCCATGAAAGGGGCAGGAAATGTTACCTTACAGTTAATGCTTTCTCCCATAACGAAGACATAAAACCTATCGAAAATTATTTCAGTGAAATCAAAAAATCAGATATAGATATGGATGCGTTTATTGTTTCTGATCCGGGAGTTATTGAAATACTCAAAAAAATTATCCCTGATGCTGTTATACATTTGAGTACTCAGGCAAATACGACTAATTATAATGCAGCAGGTTTCTGGCATCGGGCAGGCATAAAAAGAGCCGTCGTGGCAAGGGAACTGGCCTTGAAGGAAATAAAAGAAATAAGAGAAAACATACCTGCCGATATGGAACTTGAAGCATTTGTGCACGGAGCTATGTGTATTTCATATTCGGGCAGGTGTCTTTTAAGCAATTTTATGGCTGGAAGAGATGCAAACAGAGGTATGTGTGCCCATCCATGCAGATGGAAGTATTCCCTGACAGAAGAAGAAAGACCGGGAGAATATTATCCTGTTGAAGAAGACAAAAGAGGTACATACATAATGAATTCAAAGGATCTGTGTATGATAGAGCATATACCGGAATTGATCGATTCCGGTCTTGATTCCATAAAAATCGAAGGCCGCATGAAAAGCATATTTTACACAGCAGTTGTAACATCCGTATACAGAAAAGCAATAGATGCGTATTACAAAGATCCTGAAAACTACAGATATGATCCCGCCTGGATGACGGAGCTTGAAAAAGTCAGTCACAGAGAATTCACCACGGGTTTTTATTTTTCTAAACCGGGCAGCAGTGATCAGAATTATAAAACGAGCAGCTATATAAGAGAATACTCTTTTACAGGCCTTGTCAAAGAGTATGATGCAGATACAAAAATGGCTTTGGTGGAACAGAGAAACAAGATGTGCAGGGGAGAAGAAATAGAGATTTTTGGTCCTGAAACAGATTTTTTTAAGCAGAAACTGGAAGTATTGCTGGATGAATGGGGAGATTCGCTGGATTCTGCCCCGCATCCGCAACAGCTGATAAAAATAAAAACGGAACAGCCGGTCAGCGCCGGATTTATTATCAGAAAAAGGAAGGAGCAATAGGAATGGAAACGAACCCTGATCCCGGGATACCTTTTGCGGTGCAGTTATTATTCTTATTATTTTTGATATTAGTCAATGCTTTTTTTGCCATGGCAGAAATGGCTCTGGTGTCATCAAACAAAAACCTTATATCAGGCATTGCCAGGGAGGGAAATAAAAAAGCACAAATAGTTGAAAAGCTTTTGGAAGAACCCAATAAATTTCTTTCTACTGTTCAGGTCATAATAACTCTTGCCGGATTTCTTGCCAGTGCAGCAGCGGCAGTGGGCATTTCAGATGATCTTGAAGCATACTTTAATAATAACGGATGGCCTTACAGCGAACAGATAGCCGTTTTCTTAGTTACCATAGTATTAGCTTATGTAACACTCGTTCTCGGAGAACTTTATCCAAAGCGGATAGCTATGCAACATTCAGAAAAGATAGCTATGTTTGTAGCAAGACCCCTAAAGGTAATGTCTGTTATAACAAGACCCTTTGTATGGTTGCTTTCGGTTTCGGTGAATTTCTTTTTAAAGATCACAGGACAAAAGACAAAGACTGAGGACGAAGGATTCTCTGAAGAAGAAGTAATGTCAATGCTTGAAACGGGACAGGAAAAAGGAGCATTGAAAGAAGAGGGCAAAAGGATGATAAACAGCATATTTGCCTTCGATGATAAACTGGCATACGAAATAATGACACCGAGGACAGATGTTTTTATGATAAATATAAAGGATCCCACAGAAGAATATATTGATGAGCTGATGGAACTTCGGTATTCCAGGATACCTGTTTATGATGATGACAACGATAATATAAAAGGTATAGTCCATATAAAGGATTATCTTATAAAGGCAAGGGAAGAAGGCTTTGAAAATGTTGATATCAAAGCAATACTCAGAGAACCGTATTTTGTTCCCGAAACAAAAAATATAGACACGCTTTTCTTCGAACTCCAGAAAACAAAACAGCATATAGCTCTGCTTATTGATGAATACGGAGGATTTTCAGGTATCGTTACCATGGAAGATATAATTGAAGAAGTTATGGGAGAAATAGATGATGAATACGACATGGAAGAACCCAAAATCGAAAAAATAGATGATGAAAACTGGCAAATAGACGGAACTGTCTATCTGGATGATATAAATGAAGAACTGGGAACTGATTTCAAGTCTGAGAACAGTGAAACCATAAGTGGTCTTTTGATAGAAAAGCTTGGAGAAATACCGGAAGACAGCGATCATGAGAATATTACCGTGGATATTGAGAATTACAGTTTCATTATTGAATCGGTCAAGGACAGAAGGATAGAAAAAGTAAGGCTTAAGATAATGCCTACTTTTGAGGCTGACAGGGAAGAAAAAAGGCAGGAAGATGAGTAAAAAGAAAGCTGTGTTTTATACACTTGGCTGCAAGGTCAATCAGTATGAAACAGAAGCAATAAAAGAAGCATTTAGAAAAGCCGGCTATGATATCGTAAAAGAAGATGAACCGGCGGATGTTTGTGTAATAAATACATGCACAGTGACAGGACTGGCGGACAGAAAATCAAGGCAGTTTATAAGGCGTTCCAAAAAAAACAATCCCGATGCAGTTGTTGCAGTAACCGGATGTTATGCACAGATCAGTCCCCGGGAAGTATCATCCATAGAAGAAGTTTCTGTTATTGCAGGTACCAACGAAAAGACAAATCTGCCGGAATATGTGCGGCGCTTTACAGAAACCGGAGAAAAGCAGATAAAATGCCTGAAAACAGAAGATATCAGTGATTTTGAAGAAGCAGTCGATGCCATTTCAACGGGCGAGAGGACCAGAGAATATATTAAGATCCAGGAAGGCTGCGACAGGTTCTGTTCCTACTGCATCATACCTTATGCGAGAGGAAGAATAAGAAGCAGAAACCTTGGCAGGATAAGAGAAGAAGCAGAAGCTCTCATATCTGCAGGAACAGGAGAGATAGTGATCACCGGTATAAACACCGCCCTTTACGGTGGTGAAAACGGAGAGGCTGACATAGAACCTGTCATAAAGATGATAAACGAAATAGAAGGCGACTTCAGAATAAGGCTCAGTTCTCTGGAGCCCACAGTTATCGATGCCGCATATGTAAAAAGACTTTTCAAATATGAAAAACTCTGTCACCACCTTCATCTTTCTGCTCAAAGCGGTAGCGACAGAGTGCTTGCCGCCATGAACAGGAAATATACAAGTAAAGATTATATGGATATAGTAGAAACCTTGAGAAGTTTTGATCCTTATTACGGTATCACCACCGACATGATCGCCGGATTTCCCGGAGAAACTGAAGAAGATATCGAAGACAGCATTTCCATGATAAAAAAAGCAGGATTTTCCAAAGTGCATATTTTCAAGTATTCTCCAAGAAAGGGAACGGCAGCAGCTTTGATGTCCGATCAAATCCCACCTCACATAAAAACCCACAGAAGTGAAAGACTTTCCATGGCAGGCGAAGAAGAGGGAAAAAAGTTCATTGAAAAAAATCTGGGGCTGGTCCGGCGCATACTGGCTGAAGAGTATAAAAACAGGATGGTATTCGGCAAGAGCGGCAATTATATAAATACATGTTTTCAGTGTGAAGAAAAAAAAGCGTACAGTCTTCTGAACAGTTTCGTTGAAGTAAGGATGATTAAAGGATATAAAGGCGGGGTATACTCAGAGATAATATAATAACAGGAGGCGACCAAATGAAAAAAAGAACAATTATATTATCCGCTTTTTTGATACTTCTCGTTGGTGTTTTTGCCGGATGCGGAAATGCAGAGGAAACAGATATCAACAAAGAAATCAATAAAGATTATGAGAAGTATTTTGCTGAATTTTCGGCTGAAGACATATATGGCAAAACAGTGACACAAAACGAGATCAGAGATAACAAGTATACTCTTATAACTGTATGGGGCACCTACTGCAGCCCTTGCATTGATGAACTTCCGGATTTGCAGAAACTTTATGACAAGTACAGAGGGGACGGAATAAATGTTCTGGGTGTTGTAATCGATATACAAAATGATGACGGAAGTCTTAATGAAGATCAGAATTCCTATGCACAGGAGATAACAGACAAACAGGGTGTGGAATTTGTAAATATGGCGGTGCCGCCGGGCAGAGAAGGCCTTTTTTCTGAAATAGCAGTGACACCTACAGCATTCTTTATTGACGGCGAAGGCAATGTTATCGGAGATTTCTATGAGGGGGCATACAGTTACGAAGAATGGAGTGATATGGTTGAAAAACTTCTTGAAGAGTAAAGCATTCATAGTTCTTCTGGCAGGTATTATACTTATATGCATAGGGATATCAAGAGGCGAAGTGGCAGTTGTTTTCACAAAGGCTGTAAATGTATGTTTGGAGTGTATAGGTATTGGATAGAATAAGGACTGTGGTCCAGATAGCCTTTGTGGCGGTCACAAACGGATATTACAGGGGTTTTGCCGAGGGGACCATATTCAAAGGAGACACAAAGAATCTTTGTCTTCCGGGTCTGAACTGCTATTCCT
>Ga0116164_10001066_pt1 | contig 21320 bp, 20 predicted proteins | sample AD_UKC109_MetaG_FD_89888 | JGI IMG/M metagenome (GOLD analysis project Ga0116164, IMG submission 89888) | Active sludge microbial communities of municipal wastewater-treating anaerobic digesters from Hong Kong - AD_UKC109_MetaG | ecosystem: Engineered > Bioreactor > Anaerobic > Digestate... | reverse complement strand
TATTCTGAAAATGAGCTGATTCAAATGATTAGAGTGTTATCCGATAAAGAGATTGTGGGTTCTGTTGATTGAGTAAAATCAATACTTGGAACTTGCTGAAAAAATATAGCATAAAAAAAGAGCGCATAGCGCTCTTTTTTTATGCTTCTTCGTTCATGATAGCTTTTATCTTGTCCGGGACGCCCTGTCTCTTTCCCGGGAGGCAGCCGTCATGTGGGGCATCGCCTTTGTATACCGCCTTGGCGAAGGCTTCACAGCCGGGATAGCCGCAGGCTCCGCAGTTGACACCCGGAAGGGCTTCGATTATCTTTTTGAGTCTTGGATCCTCTTTCACTTCAAACTTCTTGGCCGCGAAGGCGAGAAAGGTTCCGAAGATGAGGCCGAGGGATCCAAGGAGTATCAGGCTGTTGATGAATACCATATACCATCACGCTCCTTTAAAGTTTGATCATGCCGCTGAATCCGACAAAGGCCATCGAGAGGATTCCGGCGGTGATGAGTGTTCCCGCAAGTCCCTGGAACGGTTTCGGGATGTCTGCAAATTCCATCTGTTCCCTGATTCCGGCAAAGAGGATGAGTGCCAGTCCGAAACCGAATCCAGCACCGAGGGCGTTGAAGATGGTTTCGATCAGGGTGTAGTTGTTCTGTATGTTGAGCAATGCCAGTCCGAGGATGGCACAGTTCGTCGTGATGAGCGGCAGGAATATTCCCAGGGCCTCGTAAAGTGCCGGGGCGGTCTTTTTCAGAAATATTTCTACGAACTGAACGAGTGAGGCGATGACTAAGATGAAGACGATGGTCTTAAGGAACTCGAGTCCCATGAGGACAAGCAGTCCGTTGAGCAGCCAGGTGATGATACTGGCGAGCACCATGACGAATATAACGGCAAGGGACATGCCGGCAGCCGTATCGATCTTTTTGGAAACGCCGAGGAACGGGCAGATCCCGAGAAATCTCTGTAATACAAAGTTGTTGACCAGGATGGCCGACATGAAAATAAGGAATACCTGCATGATTACGCACCTGCCTTTTCAGCAGCCTGGGCAGCCGCTTTTGCTTCTTTTTCCTTCTGCTTTCTCTTTTCCTCTTTTGAGATACCGATCCAGTTCAGTCCCGCAACGAGCAGACCGAGTGTGATAAAGGCGCCCGGCGGCAGGATCATGATGAACACGTTGAAGGCATCTCCCCAGAGCGGCAGTCCAAACCAGGTTCCGGCACCGAGTATCTCTCTGACGGAACCGAGTAACAGGAGCGCACCTGCAAATCCGAGTCCCATTCCCAGGGCATCGAGTATGGATTTGAATACGCCGTTCTTGCTGGCATAGGCTTCGGCTCTTCCGAGGATGATACAGTTTACTACGATGAGCGGAATGAACAGTCCGAGTGTCTTCCAGAGATCATAAAGGAATCCGTGCATAAGCAGATCGATCATCGTGACGAATCCCGCGATGATGATGACATACACCGGAATTCTGATCTTGTCCGGCACGATTTTTCTGATCAGCGAGATAACGACGTTAGACATGATGAGTACGGCAAGGGTTGCCATTCCCATCCCGAGCGCGTTTGTTGCGCTTGTCGTCGTTGCCAGGGTCGGACACATTCCGAGTGCCTGTATGAAAATGGGGTTGTTTTTAAACATTCCGTTGCTTAATTCTTCTGGTAATTTGGCCATAATCATTCACCCCCCAATTCTTGTTCAAGGTATTCGTACATCCCGTTAATGGCGTTTGCAACACCTCTTGGTGTGATGGTCGCGCCGGTCATCAGATCGCTGATGAAGATGACGCCGTCATCCTTGTAGGTGTTGATCTGAGCATCTGTCTGCGCAGGTGCCACACCGGCGTCCTTGTCAACTTTGAGTGAGTCTTTAAGGGCTGCATCGGGAACTTCAAAGAATCTTTCCTTCATGGGTTCCTCGGCGATCTTTGCCCCGAGACCCGGTGTTTCCTGGGAATAATCCAGGACTTCCATCCTGAGCATCTCAAGGGTGTCCGCGTCTCCGATGAAGGAACACATGATGGTGACGTATCCGCCGTATCCGACAGAGGCTCCGGTGATGACATATGCCTTCCGGCCATCCTTGAGCGTGAACTGATAAGCCGGTGATGCGCAGTAACCCTTGTACTTGTCGCTGGTGAAGAGTTTGTCTTCATCGGACTGCTTCCAGATCATTCCTTCGAGTTTTGCCTGTGATTCAGGGATATCTTTTTCATCGATAAGCAATTCTCCACTCGTTGGATCCGTGAGAACGGTCTTGATTGACTTGAGCTTGACGTTGAGTTCGGATTGTGCAATCGGGTCTTCCGTTATGGTGTAAACGGCTGAAAGAAGAATGGCGACAACCATTGCAAAAGCCATGAGTGTGAGTCCCATCTTTAAATAGTTACCCATATCACACCGCCTCCTTTACCGCTTTTTTTCTGAAAAGATTTGCAATGGGTCTGAATGTGTTCAGAAAGGCAACTGTTGTGAGTAATGCTGTTGTAAAAGCTATGAGTGATAATCCAACTTTCAAATAGTCCAGCATATCAGTTCACCGCCTTTTTCTTCATGGAACCAAACGGTCTTCTTCGCGTCAGTTTATCGATAAGCGGTTTGACGGCATTCATGATGAGTATCGAGTAGGCTACTCCTTCAGGAGTGGCCCCCACATACCTGATCAGCATGGTGATCACACCACATCCGACACCGAAGATAAGAGACCCTTTAATGGTTGAAGGACTTGTGACCATGTCCGTTGCCATGAAGAGTGCACCGAGCATGAGTCCGCCGCCGAGCAGGTGAAACAGAGGCGTTCCGAATTGATCCGGGTTGATCAGATAGAAGATGGAGGAGAAAATCAGAACGGTTCCGAGATAGGCAACGGGAATGTGCCAGGAAACGTGTTTTCTCACAAGCAGATAGATGAATCCCGCGATGAGAGCAAGCGCACTGACTTCACCGATACAGCCTCCGATATGTCCGAGGAACATGTCCATGTAGGAAGCCTGTCCGAGTGCGGCATCGAGCCCACCATCCTTGAGAATTCCCATCGGTGTAGCCGCTGTGACGATTTCGGCGCCTTTCCATGCCCCTGCCTTCACCCAGGTACTCATGGCTGTCGGGAAGGAGATGACGAGGAAGACCCTTCCGACGAGTGCCGGGTTGAACGGATTGTTTCCGAGTCCGCCATAAACGTGTTTTCCGAGTCCGATCGCCACGATGAGACCGATGACGAGGAGATACCATGGAAATCCGGCCGGAACGTTCATCGTGAGCAGCAGTCCGGTGACCGCTGCGCTTCCGTCAGGTCTGAAGTCCTTCTGCTTTCTGAGAACCTTCATGATGAAGAGTTCGATCAATTCTCCGCCAACGGCTCCGAGTACACAGAGGAAGAGTGCGTTCCATCCGAAGACCCATACGGATACGGCGACAGCCGGCAGCAGGGCGATCAGAACGTCCACCATGATTCTTCTGACGCTGTCGGTTGTTCTTATATGAGGAGCTGATGCTGATTGAAATACCTGTGCCATATTATTTCCTCCCCTTCGTATTCATCGCCCTGTACACTTTCTTTGTCAGCTGGAATGTCTTGACATGGTCAATTCTTGCCGGACAGATGTATGCACAGGCGCCGCATTCGATACAGGATAACAGGTTCATATCGACGGCTTCATCGTTTTTCTTTGCCTTGCAGAGCTTGACGAGGAAATTCGGTTCGAGTGCCATCGGACAAACTTCCACACATTGATTACAGTTGATGCAGGGTTTCTCAGGCGCGGCCGCCTTCTTCGGTTTCGGAAGTACGAGGACGCCGGAGGTAGATTTCATGACGGGGGTTTCCGTGGTCTGAAGCAATGGGCCTGTCATGGGACCGCCGGCAACGACCTTTTCCGGTTCTCCCTTGTAACCGCCGGCAAATTCGATGAGCTCACTGATTGGGGTACCGATCCTTGCGATGACGTTCTTCGGATGCTGTATGCCTTCACCGGTGATCGTGACACCTCTTTCGACGATGGGTTTTCCTTCTATGACCGCCTCGGCAACGGCGACAGCCGTTCCCACGTTGTTCATAACGACGCCAATGTCGATAGGCAGTCCGCCAACGGGAACCTTTAGTCTCGTCGTGGTGTAGATCAGCTGTTTTTCAGCGCCTTGAGGGTATTTTGTCTTAACGGCGAGTACATCAATTCCGTTATCGTGGGCGGCCAGCTCGGTCATCCGGCTGACGGCATCCGGTTTGTTCGTCTCGATTCCGATGATGCCCTTTTTGGCTCCGGCGACCTTCATGAGGATTCTGAGGCCGTTGAGGAGTTCATCGCCCCTTTCGAGCATGAAGCGGTGATCGATGGTGAGATAAGGCTCGCATTCGGCACCGTTGATGATGACGAGCTCCGCCGGTCTGACCAGTGTTGATGTATATTTGACATGAGTGGGGAATGCCGCTCCGCCGAGTCCTACGATTCCTGCGTCAAGGATTCTCTGATAAAGGACTTCTCTCGAAGCTGTTGTAAAGTCGATGGGGTCCATGAGTTCCCACTCTTCTTTTTCTTCCCTTTCGATAACGATGACATCCAGTTTCTTTTTCTGTGCCGGATGCAGCATCTTTGTGATTTCTTTAACGGTTCCGGTGACCGGTGAATGAAGTGGTACTGAAACCGCTCCTGATTGTTGAGCGATGACCTGACCGGTCTTAACCCGCTGGCCTACCTCGCAGATAATTTTTGGTGGAGCTCCGAGATTCTGATGCCCGAAACAGTACACCGTTTTTGGCAACGGCATCCGTTCCAGTGAAGCCTTTTCTGATAGTTCTTTTCTTTCCGGTGGGTGAATGCCACCGGGAAATGTCAGTACCGCCATAAAACAAATCCTCCCTTCGCTTACTGTTTAATTGGCCGTTTTAATATCTGTATTCTCAGCCATCTTTTCATTGCTCTCAAGCGCGCAAAATTTCTATCTGTAAATTTCTGATTTGCCCCTTCAAAATCTATCTCTCTCATCTTGGAAATTGCATAGACGATCTCCGATAGGGACTTGTCCTTGAAATAGCCTTCAAATCCCTCGATATCCGTAAAATAAGACCGCATCTTAAACGTGTCGGCTGCAATAAACGGAATGGCAAAATAGGAGGAGATAATCGCCCCGTGAAGTCTTTCAGAGATGATCAACGAGCAGGTGGAAGCCTGATCCGTGATATCGTTGACCTCGCCGACCTTTACCGACGTGATAAAATGTTCCCCGAATCGCTCGGCCGCCTCCTCTGAGATTTTCAGATCCTGTTCCGGAAAGGCGACAAAGAACTGAATTTCTTCTATCCCTTCATCCTTAAAGGCCCTTGTAAAGTCTTCGGCGTTTTCCCACGGCCTTTTGAGGAACACCCCGATCCTGCCGGGGACCATCCTGGAGGCCTGTCTTTTTCTCAGAAACAGGTAACCGAGATCCGTTCCTCTTTTATGCGCAGCAGAACAGCTTCTGGCATATCTGTATGAAATATCATCCCTGAAGTATCCCGTACAGAGTTCATTGCTCAGAATCTTTCTCAACTGCTTAAAATGTCTTTTACTCGAGATTTTTCCGATCCCGTGTCCCATGAGCAGGACTGGTTTTTTTAGGAACAATGCCGTAGAAATGAGAACACGATAATAGAAAAAGCTACGGCTGCTTGTCTCATCCTGAAAGAGATTTCCACCACCGCCGATGAGGATATCGGCGTTTCGTATTGAATTGAGTATTGCAAAAGGAGACGATCTGAGCACATGATTGATCTTTATGCCACCGATCTTTCGCGAACCTTTTCTCGGATAAAGAAGATCTATTTCTTCTATTCCTACTTCCTTCAGTAGTTTCAGTATGCTTCTGAGAAGCATTTCATCCCCATAATTGTTCATTCCATAGTAGCCGAACAGGAATATCTTGATGTTGCTCTCCCCCTGTCTCCCCCACCCAATCAAAGCCGTTCCGCAGCTTCTTTTCTCTGAGCAGGTACATGGGGGAGCTGTTTTTTTAAAAACGCATCACAACCAAGGAATTATAACACGGCATGCGAATGAATCACAAGAAGATGGAGTTTACTCCACGCCGTCCTTAAAATTTCTTTTTATTTCGAAAACGGAAATTTATATTTTTGCAGCTATTTGCTTTCAAGGCAGGAATTTTGATCTGGACAACCGTTGGGTATCTGAACTGAGGCCTTCATCAGAAGCTTTGAAGGAATTCCGGTATTTGAAATTTTTTTAAGAGATCCCCTTAACAGAAAGTGGTCTTATTTGAAGAAAAGATAAGAATCGAGTTGGCTTCATGTTATTTCCCGATTTTACAAACTGTTAAAATCCGGAGGTGTTGACGTAGTCCTGAGACAAGATAGTACAATCTGACTGTAGTTTGATCCTGTTGAAGAAAAGGTTCTGGAGTTCAAAACAACGAGGCTCGAATAGCTGGATCGAACGGAAAACTGAAACGATGAGGCCACAAAGATTTAATTAAAACAGCATACTTAAAGGGAGGCTGGACAAAATGAGAAAGACACTTAAGAAGATGGAAAGAATTATCAGAAATTCAAGAGTACAGAGAGATTTTGACAGAAAGATGGCAGAGAACAGCCTTTTGACTTACGACGTAACGAACCGATTTTAAGCCGTACACGTACCATTTAAAGACAGAAACGACGAACAACACTTCACATAGATTGCACTCCTTTAACCCTCCTTATCTGGAGGGCTTTTTTTTTGCCGTTATTGGACAATCAATAGGGATGAGAAATTTCGAAGAACGAGATGATAGTTATGGAAATGATAACCCGTTTTTTTAACGAGGAACTTGAATTCAAACATAAAAAGGATATAATAACTTTGTGATGGAGTAAACGGAAATCTTCACGCAAACGAAGATAACTTTAGTATAAAAGACTACTATTTCTCGTCAGATAGATATGACTAATTTTGCTTACAGGGAGGAAAAAGATGAAAAAAGGTTTGATATTCTTAACAGTTCTGATAGTTGCTTCTGTCGGTCTGTTTGCTCAGGTGAATGTGTTGTCCCCAGTGGGACCGACACTCGTCTCACTCGTGGGGATTCTCGAGGACAAGGTTCAGACGGAATCTGAAATAAATGTAGAATACTGGAGTTCTTTCGATCAGATCACGGCTCAGCTTGTGACCGGGAAGGCGGATCTCGTTATCGTTCCGGTTGCACTCGGAGAGATGCTGTATGATAAGGGGTTGGATGTTCAGCTTGCGGCCGTGACGCTCTGGAAGAGTTTTTATCTTGTAACTGCGCCGGAACTCGATGTGAAGGGTCTTGAGGATCTGAGGAATGTCGAAATATACACCCCGCAGGGTACCGGTCAGACGGGGGATATCCTCATGAGGTATGAATTTGCGAGACTTGGTATAGATGATTTCACGATCAAGTATGCAACACCGCCTGAGATCATCGGATTGATGGCGACGGGAAAGGTGCAGGCGGCTGTACTTCCCGAACCGTTTGTCACACTGGCAACCAAGAAAGTGAAGGGAGCAAAGATAGCGCTTGACATGCAGGAGATATGGGGAGATGCGACGGGTATTTACAGGGTACCTATCACAGGCGTGATGGTCAGGACCCAGGCCCTTCAGGAAAGACCGCTCGAGATCGTTTCGGCGCTGAATGCCCTGTCGAATTCCATCGATTATGCGATGAGCCATCAGGATGAGGCCGTTCAGCTGACGGCAAAATATTTCAGCGGCATGCCGGCTCCTGTCATGAAAGAATCGCTCGGGAGATCGGAATACGGATATGACACCGTTCTTACCGCAAAAGATGAGGTTCAGAGATTCCTTGAGACGGTTAACACCATAGATAAAGCCATTCCCGTGCCGGATGAAGGATTCTACGCTCAGTAATCACAAAAGGACAAAAAAAATGCACATCCCGAACTGGGTAGTCGGGGTGTGCTTTTTGTTTCTGTTCTGGTGGATTATTTCCATGCTGATCGGCGAAGAATTGATTGTTCCTTCTCCCTTTACCGTCATGAAGGATATCGTCGACGAATCGATGAACGGCAATCTACTCCCGGCCTTGTTGATGACCTTTCTGAAATCCGTTCAGGGGTTGGCGATTGCCTTGCTGATCGGAACACCGATCGGTATTCTGATGGGTGTCTCAAGAAGGATAGAGGAATGGCTCAGACCGATTACGATGGTCATTCGTTCCATGCCGGTCGTTTCGTGGCTTTCCAGTGTCATCGTCATCTGGGGAATCGGCTGGCAGGCACCGGTCTTCATCATCGTCACGACACTACTCCCCCTGATCATCTTTAACATCGCGCAGGGAGTCAAGAGTATTGATGTCAAGCTTATCGAGATGGCGCATGTGTATCAGGTACCGAAGACAAAGATCTTCAGGCAGATTTACCTCGGATCGGTCGTCCCCTTTCTCCTTTCCTCCATACGGGTCAGTCTCGGAACGATGTGGAAGGTTGCGATTGTAGCCGAATATATGGCGGGTGATTCCGGACTTGGGATCAATATTTCGTGGGCCAAGTTCTATCTCGATACCCCCCGTGTCTTTGCCTTTACGGCGGTTGCCGTGATTTCCGGCCTATTGTTGGAATACCTGTTTGACCGAGTTATCTCACTTTTGTACAGAAAAGGTGTGGGAATATGGAATCAATGATCCGAACGAAGGGACTGTCAAAAAACTATGGTTCCAGTCCGGTGCTTCAGACGATAGATATTTCTATTCGTGCAGGGGAACGGATTGCCTTTCTTGGGCCTTCCGGCTGCGGTAAAACGACGCTGCTGAGATGCCTTTCCGGCTTGATCGATGATTACGGCGGGGAAATAGAATCGAATTATAAACGGGCGGGATTTGTCTTTCAGGAAAACCGGTTGATTCCCTGGTGTACGCTTCAGAAAAATATGAGCTTTGTCTCGGATGACAGCCAACGCATCGAGAGTGTTCTTGAAATGGTCGGACTGACCGATTTTAAAAATCATCATCCGTCAGAGTTGAGTGGTGGGATGAAACAGCGGGCCAATCTCGCAAGAGCTCTGATCATCCGGCCGGATATCATCTTCTTTGATGAACCCTTTCAGAGTCTTGATCTGCGTTCAAAGATCAATCTCATGGGGGAAGTCAAGCGACTTCAGCATCAGCAGAAATGGACCGCCGTCCTCGTGACACACGGGATCCGTGAGGCCGTTGTCTTTGCCCACAGGATCATCATCCTCTCCAAGGGACCGGCGGAAGTCGTTAAGATTATTGAACTGAGTCGGGAAGAACGGGAAGCGGATTTCTTTTCCCCGACAAATGCGAAATACGAGCGGGAGATACTGGATTATTATGAATGAAGATTCCCTGAATTCGCTTTATTTTTTTAAGGCGATGAAGGAAATGGCCACGATGGCCGCGGTCTCCAGCCTGAGAATTCGTCGCCCCATAGAAACTTCTATCAGGTCCTGCGAATGCAGGCGGATCGTTTCGAGTTCCTTTTCGGAGAATCCCCCTTCCGGTCCGATGAAAAGGTTTACGGTTTCCGGAAAGCTGCAGTCGGCAATAGAATTTGCCGTATAGGGATTCAGCAGAACGGAGGTTGTTCCTTCGTAGTCCACCGCTTCAAAAGAATCGTAAAGGGTCACATCCGGAAGAACGGTACCTCCGCATTGCTTTAAGGCCTTTCTCAATGTCTTGTCCACCTTGTCCCCGTTGACTTTCGGGAAATTTGAGCGGTCGCATTTGACGAGACTGATCTTCTTCACACCGAGTTCCACCGCCTTTTCAAGTAGAAGTGAGAGCCTATTCCATTTCGAAATACCGGCGGTGATATGGATGACTTTGTCGGTTTCCCTGCTCAGGTCTTCTTCTCTGAAAGTGATTTCGGCGAGCGCTTCGCTCTTTTTCAGCTTCAGAAGTGTCCCTTTGTAGATGAATCCCTTGCCGTCCGTGAATGAGACCGTACCCCCTTCCGTTTCTCTCATCACCCTGAGATGACCTGTTTCGTGTTCGTCAAAATAAGCCTTTTGCCCGTCAATCCTGTTGCAGAAATAATAAATAGACATATTGAACCTCTTTAGAAAAGATATTTTTATGGTATACTATTTGTAGGAAGTCCTATTCTTTATAATATGAAAATCGGACTTGATGTTAATCAGCTTATCAAATATTATGGGGTGAACGAATGGAAAAAATATCCGAAAGCCTTGAGAATTATCTCAGAATTATCTACGAAGTGCAATCTCAAAAGGATTTTGCCCGGGTCAAAGACATTACTTCAAGGCTTAATGTCAAAACAGCTTCAGTCGCAGATGCGTTAAAAAAGCTTGGTGAGCTTGGTCTCGTGGAACATAAAAAATACGGGTATATCAAACTCACTCAGGCGGGAATACATACTGCATTGAAAGTATATCAGAAACACCAGTCCGTTTTACACTTTCTGACGGATGTCATGTTCATGAAGGATACAACGGCAACGGATGATATCGCCTGTGGGCTGGAGCATCATCTCGACGGTGAGCTTTTCAGAAAGATCGGAGAACTCTCTGAATTCTTCAATGAGAATTCGGATATCCAGGATAAGTTCCGGGAATATCTCAACGAAGAGGGAGTGATCAAGGGAAGGAAGCTCGTTGAGGCCAACGCACCTGCCGACGTAAAGATTGTCAAACTGGTCGGCTCAAAGGTGCAGAGAAACAAACTGATCTCGTCGGGCATCCTGCCGGGAATGACCATCATGGTCGAAGAGAATGACAGTGCCTTCGATGTCCTGAAGATCAGACTCAGGGGGTTTACGACACCTATTTCCAGAGAAGAGGCCGGATTTATCATCATAGAGGAAATCAGTGCAGACATCACAGAATAGACATAATGAATGTAGTATAATATTCCCCGATTTTATAAACTTTGGAGGTAAGAGATGTTTGTATTAGGAAACCTGCTTTTGGGAATAGCCAATGTGCTTCATATTGTATTGTATGGATATATGTTTGTGCTCATCATAAATTCCGTTCTGAGTTTTCTCCCGCAGATGAGGTACAGCCCGTTTAAACAGGGAATCGAAACCTTGTCAAATATCGTACTCAACCCCTTGAGACGGTTCATCCGTCCGATTAGTGGGTTTGATTTTTCACCGTATGTGGCGATACTCATCTTGATCTTTGTCGACACATTTCTGGTTCAGACGATAGCGGATATTGGTTACAGAATCAGATAAGGTGATGTGGACTCATTCCGGAGAGGGAAAAATGATAAATTCAGTTGTTTTACTGTATAACCCGCATAAGGATGGAATAAAAACGAAACTGTTTGATCTGAAAGAGGCCTTTATGAGAGCCGGAATAGAGGTCGCCTATATGTTATCCACAGAGACGGAATATGCCGTCTATGGCCTGGAACTGTACGAACAGGATTCGGGAAAGGATTTAAAACCGGATATGATAGTGGTACTCGGAGGGGACGGGAGCGTGTTGCGCTCTCTTCCCCTCGCTGTTAAAAAGGACATCCCGGTAGCCGGTATCAATTTCGGAAAATTCGGCTTCATGACAAGGTATAAATACAACAGGGTACTGGAAGATCCGAAGATCCTCAACGATTCAAAAATATCCGAAAGAGCCCTCCTTAAGATCATCTCCGACGGCGAAAACGGGGAAAGTAAGGCGTGTCTTGCGTTGAACGATGTCGTTCTGCAGCGGGTTAATCTGAATCTTGTCGAGATGTACGAGATCGGTGTCAACGGTTCTTTTTTTGAGCCGAAGGCGGCCGACGGGGTGGTCATTTCCACACCGACCGGTTCTACCGCCTACTCCCTTTCGCTTGGAGGTCCCATCATCTTTCCCGAATGTGCGACGATGCAGCTGAATCTGATCGCACCACATACGATAGCCAATCGTCCGGTCATCTTCAATTCCGAAGAATCAATCACGGTGAGTCTCACAAACGGGGATATCATGAAGGTGTCCGTTGACGGTCTGCCACTTGAGGAAGCCAAAAAGGTCAGGGTTTGCCTGTCGGACAGGAGATTCAAGCTGTCCTATCCGAAGGATGATGAATTGCTTAAACTGATAGAGACTAAACTGTTCTGGGGACGGAGGGGTTAAATGCTCAGAGAGGTACATGCAAGAAATTTTCTTCTTTTTAAAGATGTATCCATAGATTTTCACGAGGGGTATAACGTGATCACGGGAGAAACGGGCGCGGGGAAATCGATGTTCATAAAGATGCTTCGCAGTCTGTTTGGAGACTTCAAGGCCAAAGAGATGATAGGACCTTTTGAGGACGGGTTCTGGATCGAAGCGTTGTTTGACAACAACGATGAGATCGTAGAAAAATTAAAGGAATCGGATGTTCCCATTGAGGAGCATCTGCTGATCAAGATAGCCGGAACGGCAGACAGACTGACCGCCAGAATCAACGGATCGGTCGTATCCTCGAAGATCCTGAAGGATTTTCTGCCGAAGACCTTTGAGATCCATTCTCAGAACGCCTTTCAGAATCTGAGATCCGTACAGTTTCAGGTGGAGTTGATCGACCGGTACACCAAAGAGTATCTGACGGAATTGAAGACTTCCTATCAGAAGGAACTGGAGGAATACCGAAAGCTGAAGCGGCTGCAGAAGGAACTGCCGGGAAATTCCTCCGAGATGATCAGAACACTGGATTTCCTCAATTTTCAGATACAGGAGATCGAAGCGGCTGCATTGAGAGAGGGAGAAGATGAGGTCGTTTCGGCTGAATTAAAGGCGCTCAGTAATTTTGAGTTCATCAAAAAGCGTTTGTCTCAGGTCCTTTCCCTGTTAGAGGACATTCCAGGGATGCCGAACGTGCTGGATCAGATCGGAGATATCTGTAAGAAGATAGAGGATATCACGGATGTGGAAGAGGAGGCCTCTCAATGGCTTGAGAGTGCAACCACGGCACAGGAGGCACTCAGCGATCTGTCACGAAACCTCTATTATCATCTCGATAACTTTGAGTTTGACGAAGAGCGGATGGCCGAACTGGAGGAACGGATGCGCGTGATCGAACTGCTCAAGAGGAAATACGGCCCCGAACTGAACGATGTACTCACGAATCTTGAGAAATTCAGAAAAGAAAAACTCCTGATAGAGAGCAAGATGTCCCGTGCGGAAACAATCGATGCCGATATAGAGAAAGCGGTTGCAAGACTGAGTGAACTCGATGAGCGGATGTTTGAAATCCGGGAACAGGCGGCCGTTGTCATAGAAGAGGGAGTGATGAAGGAGTTGCAGGACCTGAAGATGGACAGGGTCAGGTTTTCGCATCAGAAATGGATGGAACATGATTTCCAGCCCAGTGGCAGGACCTTTCTGGAATTCACGGCGTCCACGAATCCGGGATCGGATTTTCTGCCCATCGCGAAGATCGCTTCGGGTGGGGAAATGTCCAGGATATTCCTCGCGATGGAAATGGTAATCCAGCGTGTCATGGATGTGCCAAGTGTCGTATTCGATGAAATCGATGCGGGAGTAGGTGCACGCCTTGGAGATCTCATCGGCAGAAAGATCAGTGAACTTTCCGGTAATGGGGTTCAGACATTTGTCATCACCCATCTTCCCCAGGTCGCGGCCTTTGCCCAGCGTCATTTCAAGGTGGGAAAGGCACAATCCGGGAGGGAAACGGTCTCAACGATTACGGAATTAAGGGGAAAGATGAGGGAAATAGAACTGAATGAGATGTATGGAGAGACCTTAACCACGATAGATTCACAACTTAAACTGAACGGGGGAACGGAATGAACAATCTTCGTGCGGACCGGTATCAGAAGTCCGAATTCATTCATACGATGACCCCGTGCGATGGTTATCGGGAATATGAATTCATTCCCGATTATGTCGGTTTTATCGATCCGATAGAGGAGAACAACAGATCTTATGTCCGTCTCTTCGAACCCGAAGGCGGCAGAGTAAAGGGGGATTTGATCCTCATACACGGGATTGGTGAGGGAAATATCCCGTATATCCAGTGGTTTGCCTCTGAATTTGCGCGTCGCGGTATACGAACCTGGTTTCAGCTGTTACCGTACCATTACAAACAGAAGAAAGAGTGGATGAACGGTGGACAGCCATTTTTGTCCGCTGATCCGGATTACTGCGTCAAACGGTTTCATATGGGAATCCGGGATACGAGAAAGATTTTGGATTATGCCGAAGATCAGCCCGGATACGATCCGAAAGACGTCTTTATCTTCGGTCTGTCATTCGGTGGAATGATCGCCGCGATGGCGATGGGAATCGATAAACGGATCAGGAAGGGAACGCTCGTCATCACCGGTGGCAACTGGCGATGGATCAATTTCTACTCCTCCTATGCGGAGGCCGTGAGACAGGATTTAAGAGAGAACGGCAATCCCTACGGCTGTCTCAACGAAGCGGATTGTGTCAGGCGTTTCAGGGGGAATCCGGTCGAATGGATCCGGGAGAACATCCACTCGGTTGACGATATTTTCGATAAGAGCCCGATCCCCTGTTATTATTATGATCCGCTCGCGTACGCACCGCTGATCGATCAGCCGGTCCTGTTTGTCAAAGCCGCTTTTGATCAGATCATGCCGAAGAATGCGACGGAAGAGCTTGCCCAGCTTCTTAAGAACAAAACGGAACGAACCATCCCAACCGGACACAAATCTTCGATTGTCCTCAGAAAACAAATTATACGATGGGCTATGGCCCTTTATGACAACAGATTAAGGTGACACGACCGACGATTCTGATTCGGGAATCTTTATTTCAAAATTTATTTGTATAAAAATATAAAAAATAATCAAACAGTATCTGAATTTATACGTCTAATAAAATAAGCAAAAATATTTGTGGCTTCTGTATTATTTTACAAATTTAAATAAAGAGGTGGTTTTATGTTTAAATTTAAAACCCTTGGCATGAAAATTATCGTATTCAGTTTCTGTATACTGATTGTGACCGGGGTAGTCTTTATGGTCCTGTATTTTTACAACACAAATTCTGCGCTTATGAATGAAAAAGAAGCCCAGACGCAATCGTTGATAGAGAGTGTAACAGGTGTTTTTGAAAATCTGAACAGGAGAGTCGTGAATGGAGAGATAACGTTAGAGGCGGCTCAGGAAGAGGCAAAGGGATTTCTTGGCATGATCAGATATGATAAAGATAATTACTTTTTCGTTATAGACAGTGATGTGAAGATGGTCTTTCATCCGATTAGTTTGGAACTGAACGGGACGAGTTTGAAAAACAACAAGGATCCGGATGGGGTTTATCTCTTTGTAGAGATGGAAAAGGTAGCGAGTCAGCAGGGTGAGGGAATGGTCGAGTATTCCTGGGAAAAACCTGGCTCTACTCAGCCTGTACCGAAGGTGTCCTATGTGAAATTGTTTAAGCCATGGGGATGGATTCTTGGAACGGGAATTTACGTCGATGACGTTCAGGCGACCCTCATGCAGACGAGTTTGGTCATGATCCTTGCGGTGGTTATCATCGTTGTTTCTGCGGTCATTATCGCGCTCTTATTCGGCCGGTCCATTTCAAAGCGTGTGAAAGATCTGAAGGATAAAGTGGCTAAATTTGCAGAGAAGGATCTCAATATTAAATTCAAGCAAACAGGTCATGATGAAATTACAGACATGGCTCTCGCGCTTAACGATATGGCCACTTCCCTTGAGGAGAGCATGATAGAGATAAAGAATCTGAGTGAAGAGATGCATAATTCCTCAGCCTCCCTTGCGGCTGTCGTAGAGGAACAGGTGGCCTCAACGGAGGAAATTTCAGCGGATATTTCAGATATCACCTCGAGTTTCCATGTTCTTTCCTCTTCAATAGAAGAGGTCAATGCCGGTGTAGAGGAGATTTCTTCTGGTGCACAGAATCTGGCCCATGTCACAAGGGACTTAACGGAAAACGCGTCGGATACGACTTCTCATGCGCATGAAGGTCAGACCCGACTGGATCAGGTGGGAAATCTCATGGAAAACACCTCCCATCAGACGGCCGAAACGGCCGATATGGTGAGTGAACTCGTTAAACAGGCCGAAGATGTCAAGAGTATCATCGATACGATTTCTTCTATCGCAGAGCAGACCAATCTTCTTGCATTAAATGCGGCAATAGAGGCAGCCCGTGCCGGAGAGGCGGGAAAGGGATTTGCGGTTGTAGCCGATGAGATCAGAAAGCTCGCCGAAGAATCGAAGAATTCGGCTTCGAATATCAGCAATATTCTTCAGAAGATCAATGAAAATGCCTTGAAGACGAAGAAATCGACGGATAACACCAAGCAGTCCATCGATGATGTCAATGCGGCTCTCAAATCCGCTTTGGATCAATTTGAGAGTATCATTCGACAGGTAGATAAAATCAACGATAATGTGCAGAATCTTGCATCTACCGTTGAGCAGCAAAGCGCGGCATCGGAGGAGATTGCGTCGAACATGGATTCTTCCTCAAGGAGTGTCCTCGAAGCATCGAAACAGCTTGAGGAGATCAATGAAGCGACAAAGGAGAGTTCAAAGGGTGCTGAAGAAAATGGCAAGACGGCAGAAGGCCTTAGTGCTATCGCCAACAAACTGCATGAGTTCGTTTCGCAGTTTAAATTTGAGGAGTAGACGATTTTAGTTTAAGGAGTAAACGGATTAAGTTTAAGGAATAAACGATTTTAGTTTAAGGAGTAAACGGATTAAATTGACCGAATAGATGAACGTGGGATTCTATCCGTTGATGTTATAATACCTGTGGTGTTCGATTTTTGAATGCCACAGGTATTTTTTATCAAAAATTTTTTAAGCGGGGTAGATTAAAGATGATCGAAAGAGAAGGACGTGAAAAACTCTTTGAAGAATTTTCACCTTCGACTTACGAGGAATGGAAAGTTGCAGCCGAGAAACTTTTGAAAGGTGTACCCTTTGACAAGAAGATGTACACAAAAACAGCAGAGGGAATTACTCTTGAACCAATTTACAATTTGAAGGAAGAAGAACTGATCACACAACAGGAGAGTTTTCCCGGATTTGAGAAATTCAGACGAGACACTCAGACGGAAGGGTATCTTAATCAGGCATGGACGATCATGCAGGAAGAAAGAGAACCCTTGGCGAAAAAATGGAATGAAAACCTGATTAAAAGTATTAAAAATGGAGTCGATGGAATAAACGTAGTTCTGAGTTCCGGTTCACGGGACGGGGTACTTCCCCGGACAGAAGATGAAGCCTGTATTGATGGGTTAAACCTCTTTGAGTATGAAGATTTTAAAACGGCCTTTAACGGAGTCAAACTGGAGAATTATCCGCTGTATGTCAATTGTGGGGCAACTTCTGAGCTCTTTCTTTCTATGCTGAATGCCTTTTGTGAAGAAAAGGCTGTCGGGATGAAATCCCTTTCAGGGACGGTAGGTGCCGATCCCGTTGGCCGACTGGCCGAAACGGGATCGCTGACTATGTCATTGGAAGAGGCAATGGATTCTATGGAGAGGGTATTAAGGTGGTCCGGAAGCAGGGCACCGCATCTAAAGACGATCCTGATCCAGACCCATTCGTATCATAATGCCGGGGCTTCCGCTGTTGAAGAATTGGCCTATGCCTTTTCCACGGCCGTCTTTTATATCAGTGAGATGCTGGAGAGAGGGCTGACGATCGATGAAATTGCATCCCGTATCACCTTCTCCTTTTCCGTCGGAGCGGAGTTCTTCATGGAAATTGCCAAATTCAGGGCAGCCAGGGTCTTATGGTCAAATATCATAGCTGCCTTTGGCGGATCACATGATTCGCAGAAGATTAAGATACATGCCAGAACGTCTGCGCGAACACAGACGATTTACGATCCATATGTCAACATGCTCAGAGATACTTCGCAGGCGTTTTCTGCGGTAATGGGCGGTGTGGATTCACTGCATGTCTCCCCGTTTGATGAAAGAGAACAGATCCCAAACGATTTTTCAAAGCGAGTGGCGAAGAATGTTCAGCTCATCCTGAAAAAGGAATGTCACTTTACGATGCCGATAGATCCGGTTGGCGGAACATGGTACATAGAGGACATCACCGAGAAGCTTTGTGAAAAGGTCTGGAGCAAATTCCAGGAGATAGAGAAACACGGGGATTTCGTGACCTATTTCAAAGCCGGGCTGGTTCAGAATGACCTTAAGACCGTAAAAGCCTTTCGCAGAGCTGAATTTACATCTCGAAAAGCGGTAATCGTCGGAAACAACATGTACCCGAATCTTGAAGAGACACCGCTTGAGATCGAAGTGGAGAAGGAACTTGCCCTCAGAAAAGCGATATTCGAAAGGATTTCGGCTGAGAAGGCAGAATCAGTTGCTTCTATAGGTGAGGGCGCAGATTTTGAAGCGGTTTGTAATATGTTCAAGGCCGGTGCATCCATAGAGATTGTCAGACGCTACCTGTTTAACGGAAATGAACGGATAAGGTCCGTTGAACAGTATTTTGATTCTGAAGATTTTGAAGAACTCAGATGCCGGGCCTTCGACATCAGAGAGAGTAACGGAGAAGCTCCCAAACTCTTCTGTGCAAATTTTGCAAAGCTATCCGTACACAAGCCGAGGACAGACTTTACAAAGGGCTTTTTTGAAGTCGGTGGCTTTAACGTCATCGGAGATCAGAGCTTTGGAGTCTCGGAAGAGGGGATAGCGGAAGCCGTAGAGGCAACACTTCGCAGCGGGACGAGAATAGTAACCGTCTGTTCATCGGATAAGGTCTATCCGGAAGTGGTCGTTCCCTTCACGAAGCGGATCAAGGAAGAGAGACCGGATATGAAGGTCATCCTCGCCGGTAAACCCGATAAGGATCTTGAGGCGGCTTACAGGGCAGCCGGTCTTGATGATTATATATTTGTGAAGACAAACATCTATGAATTTCTCAGAAATGCTCAGGATTGGGCAACAACAGAAGGGGAGGCAAAATGATGGGTAAGAAACCTGATTTTACAAAAATAGCATTCTCTTCAAAGAATGTGTCATCGAATTATTCTGAGTGGAAAGAAGAGGCGACGGAGAAACTGGGGAAAGAAGTAACAGATTATAACTGGATGACCAACGAACAGATAGCGGTAAAACCGCTCTTTCACCGGGCGGATTATGAAGGACTGGAACATCTGAAGTTTACAGCCGGTTTGCCACCTTTTCTCCGCGGACCTTATGCAACGATGTATGTGTTCAGACCGTGGACCATCCGACAGTATGCCGGATTTTCAACCGCGGAGGAGAGTAATGCCTTCTACAGGAGAAACCTTGCCGCCGGGCAGAAGGGTCTTTCGGTCGCCTTTGACCTTGCGACGCACAGGGGATACGACTCCGATCATGAAAGGGTTGTTGGAGATGTTGGTAAGGCCGGGGTTGCCGTTGACAGTATCCTCGACATGAAGACACTCTTTGACGGGATCCCGCTTGGAGAGATGTCCGTCTCCATGACGATGAACGGTGCGGTGCTGCCGATCATGGCCTTTTACATCGTTGCCGCAGAAGAGCAGGGCGTGGACAAGGCGGATCTCAAGGGAACGATTCAGAACGATATTCTGAAGGAATACATGGTCAGAAATACCTATATCTATCCACCCCAGATGTCCATGCGTATCATCGCGGACATCTTCAGTTATACTTCACAGAACATGCCGAAATTCAACAGTATCAGTATCTCCGGTTATCATATGCAGGAAGCCGGGGCAACGGCGGATATCGAACTTGGCTACACGCTTGCCGACGGCCTTGAATACGTCAGAACCGGAGTGAATGCGGGGATAGATATCGATTCCTTTGCACCGAGACTGTCCTTCTTCTGGGGAATCGGAATGAATTATTTCATGGAAGTGGCAAAGATGAGGGCGGCCAGAATGCTCTGGGCAAAGATCATCAAGCAGTTCAACCCCAAAGATTCCAAGTCCATGTCATTGAGGACACATTCACAGACTTCCGGATGGAGTCTCCAGGAACAGGATCCGTACAACAACGTTGCGAGAACCTGTATCGAGGCGATGGGTGCCGTTCTCGGACATACGCAGTCGCTGCATACCAACGCATTGGATGAAGCCATTGCACTGCCGACAGACTTCTCGGCGAGAATTGCCAGAAACACGCAGATCTACCTTCAGAAGGAAACGGGGATCTGCAGTGTCATCGATCCGTGGGCCGGTTCCTATTATGTAGAAAAACTGACGGATGAATTGGCCAGAAAGGCCTGGGCCCATATAGAGGAAATAGAATCACTTGGCGGTATGGCGCAAGCCATAGAAACGGGTGTTCCAAAGATGAGAATAGAAGAGGCGGCGGCGAGACGTCAGGCGAAGATCGATTCGGCAAGTGAGGAAATCATCGGGACAAACTGCTACAGACTCGCGGAAGAGGAGCCGATCGATATTCTTGAAGTCGACAACACGGCGGTAAGGGAAGCACAGATAAAGAGGTTGAAGAAATTGAGAGCAGAAAGAGATGAAGAGAAGGTTCAGAAGAGTCTTGAAGCCATCACGAAGGCTGCACAGACCGGCTCGGGGAATCTCCTTGAACTGTCCGTCGAGGCGGCGAGAAACAGGGCTTCACTCGGTGAGATCTCGGATGCCATTGAGAAGATCAGCGGCAGACACAAGGCGGTCATCCGTTCTATCTCCGGTGTTTACAGTAGTGAGTACAAGGAATCTGACGAGATCGAAACGGTTAAGCGGTTGGCTGATGAATTTGAGGAAAAAGAGGGTAGAAGACCTCGAATCATGGTGGCAAAGATGGGACAGGATGGACACGACAGAGGGGCAAAGGTCGTTGCGACGGCTTTTGCCGACATGGGCTTTGATGTGGATATCGGACCGCTTTTCCAGACACCGGCAGAGACAGCGGCACAGGCGGTAGAAAATGACGTGCATGTCATCGGAATGAGCTCACTTGCCGCCGGACACAAGACGCTGCTTCCACAGCTGATCGAAGAACTTGAAAAACTTGGAAGAGGGGATATCATGGTGGTTGTCGGCGGGGTTATTCCGGCACAGGATTATGACTATCTCAGACAGCACGGGGCTTCACATATCTTCGGACCGGGGACCGTTTTGCCCGTATCCGCGAAGAAAGTCCTTGAAGAACTGTTTGAAAGACTCGGACTCAACGATGAAGAATGAGGACATAAAAAGACCCAAATGGGTTCCCGATAACTCATCAGAAGACTTTACAACTTCCGTCATGGCTGGTATCAATTCCAGCCATGACGGTTTTTCCACGACGATTTCAAAGAAACCGCGATTGGTTAAAAAGAGGATAAAACTGACACTTGAAGATTACGAACAGGGCGTCCGTGAAGGCAACCGGACCATACTCGCGAGGGCGATCACACTTGTGGAGAGTAATTCACACAAACATCGTGACATGGCAGAGGAACTGATTAAAAAGATTCT